>BNJS01002659.1_pt1 | contig 42374 bp, 72 predicted proteins | sample 8540461 | NCBI WGS metagenome assembly BNJS01 (sample SAMD00202454, study PRJDB9452) | human saliva metagenome | isolation source: human saliva | place: Japan
AATCTAGCTTTTTATAATTCAGTAACTTCTCTTAAGTTTCCTGAATGTTTCGATCTCCAAATGCGGCTTTAGTAAATATAACTTTTTCCTTCTCCTGCTAATGCCTCTTGACTAAAAGATTTCTTCCAGCATTTGTTATTATGTGACTATTAAATTCAGCCATTATTAACACCCCTTTTTTCTAAAAATATATTTTCCTGTTTTTACTTACTAAATTTAAATTATTAAGATAAAAATAGTCTTGCTGTGGATATAAAATTACTCTTGTTCCGTATCTCCATGTGTTGCAACATATAAAGGGTGATATGGAATTATTTTTAAGTAATTCCTGTTAAATGTTGTGATTTCTTTTTTGTCAACTCTATCTATCATAATATTTAAATTACTTTTTAGTTGTTCCCATAATTTCTATTTTAAAAGTTCCATTATCTCCATTAAACTCAGGAAATTCTAATATATTAGCTTTTTCATAGAAGATATTTAAGACATCTTGAATAGCTTTATTTGTTCCTTTATTGAATGGATTTGGAAAGATAATTTACAAGCTTTTTCTTTTTCTTCTATAGACATAGAGAAATCATAAAAATCAACACTTAATTCTTTTGCAACTAGGTCAATTTCTTTTTCTTCCATTGTGTCTATTCTTTCAAGAAACTCTAAATACTCTATATTAGCAACAATATGCTTTAGATATAAGTGCATCTATTGCAGTTAAAACTACTTTTTATACTGTTTATCATCTCTTAAAAATGTCAGGAGCAAGGTCTCTTATATTTGTAACATCATATATAAAATTTTGCTCTTTCATCTTGATTCTGCTCCTTTATATGAAATTGTTATAGTTCCACATTTTGCTAAATGGAACTTTTTGTCCTATATAAGTTTGAGGTGATTTTTATTTCAACTCTTCTTATCCCTTCCACATTTTAGAAATATCTATAATATCCTGTAAATTTATGCTTTCTCCCATTTTAAAAAGATTTAGTATATTGTTCTAATGAGCTTCTTAATTCTTTTTCTATTTCTGATTTCGATACTAACGAATTATCGTATGCCCAGTAATCTAAATCAATATTATAATTGATGAAAAAAACAGGATCTTTTATTTCTAACTGGTCATTTTAAAACTTTTATATTTTTGTTTTCAGTTATATAATTCTTTATTTTTCTGTTTTTTTCTTCTTGTAGAGAGATGTTCTAGTCCATTAACAACATAAATATCAATATAATTAGGGTATAGGACTGTTTATAAATACATCTGTAACAAGATTTGATGATTTCTTAACTCCAATATTCATACGAACCTTCTGAACCACCTGTAGTAAATGATTCTGGAATAAGCTCTAATCTTTTTCTATATTCATCGTCATTTTTCTTCTTCTCTACCACCTGTTACATCAGTTATATTAGTTATTTCTTTTATATACTCATATCTATCAACTATTTCTTTAATATCTCCAGCTAGTATTTTTCCCTAGTTCTCCAGCAATTTCAGCTACAGCTATAACATCAACATCAAAGTATCTCCTTGTTTTATTTTATATTCTTGCTCTGTATAGAACATATAATTCTTATAGAGAAACCTTGTACCTTTAGCTATAATTACATCTTTTTGCTACAATTGATGATATAACATCTAATTGTAGTTCTTGCTTTATTTGCTTTTTAATCTAATACCTCTTTCACCATAGAAATTTCCTTTTTAAATCTAGTCTTTCTTCTCTTGAATATTTCAAGAGTTTTTGTTTTACTACATCATTCATATTAGCTTTTATATTTGCTAATAGTGCTGCAACCGTTGAGTATAAATATGCTTCTTTTTGTACATAACTCTAATCTTTCTCCTGTAATTTCTTCATGGAATCTCAAAGCGTCAGCTAATATTGATTCAGGATTAGAGTCAATCAAATTAAATTCTTTCATCTATTTCAACCTCGCATTCAATTTCAAGACCATTTTCAGTAGCTTTGCAATTAACATTATTTAATGTAAGACCTTTAATATATTTGTTTATTTGCATTTGCAATTCGTTGAATATATTATTTTTATAACTGTAATTGGTCTATCTATCATTCTATTATCTATCCCTAAATCTCTGTGGAGTGGTACTGTTCCCCTTTTCGTATTTAATAGAACATATAATTCCATTAATTTTTGGATGCTTAGGAACAACATTATTTTGAAACTATCATATACCCTCCTATTAATATCCTCTTAAATCATCTTCAACTAATCCACGTAGCCATCATCTTTATTTTTGAATAAAACATTGGTCTTAGATTTTTCTTTAAAACCTTTTTTTATAGTATTCTTTTTGATTACTTCTATTATTATTATTGTTTCTAGTATTCTCTTTATTTTCTGTTGTTAAGTTATTCGTTGTAGGTAATAGAAGTCTATCTAACTTTGGTATATATTCTTTTTAAGGTTAAAGAACAATTTACAACTTCTAGCTCTCCATTTTGAATTTGTACTTTTTATTCCTTGTTTAAAATCTATTAAAAATAAATCCATATTTTTGACAAAGGTTTATTTCCTAAAATAAGTGGATAATATTCACCATTTTCACATATTTTTCTAATTTTAGTAAAGCATCATTTATATCTGTTAATGTATAAACTAACTTTATATTTAAAAGAAATAGATCTTAGAATTTCTATGAATAAATTCTGTATAAGGAGCTTCTCCAAGATTATCATGTTCTTCAATTTTTTTGATGATATTGTTAAATCAATCCCTTCAGGAGTTAAAACATTTCCACGATTTACTTGAAAAATAATGTCTCCATAACTTCCCTAGATTACTTGAGAAATTTAAGTTACTAAAAATTATTTAAGAAATCTTTTTGTTAATCTACTTAGTACATTCATTTCTTACTCATCTCCTTATAATCAATAGATTGAACGTCTAATTTCCCATTTTTAATGTAGCTTTTTCAGTTTCAAAACCTTTTTAGCTGACATTCCACCACTAATTGTTACATTTTGAGTCACTGTCATATTTTTTCTATTGTAGTATCTCCAGTTATAATAACTTCACTATCTATTTTTTGTTAAAGTTCCTTTTTAACTCTATGTTCCCATCTTCTTTTATCGTTAAACTTGAACCTTGAAAATCAATTTTATATTCATCTTCTTGTGAATTACTTACATTTTCATCAGAGAAGTAACTTTACCAATTATATATCCTTTTTCTGTTTTATCTCCTAGAAATATACAAAAATACAGGAGTATTAACTTTTGGAATAGAAGTTATCTTTATTTCCAAAATGTTATAGGAGATAAAATTTGTAGCCCATCTAATATTTGATTGTTATATTCAGGAAATTTAACAGAAGCTGTATAATCAGCTGTATTAACACTTTGAATAATCCCTACTGCTCCTTCTAATTTTGTCATTATTTTTATTCTCCTCTTTCATATCTTTTTATTTTGTACATTTCAATAGATGTAGTAAATTTTTGGAAAATTATGTTGAAGTCTAGTTACAACGTAGTTTCCTGAAAACTCTCCAGCATCAGATAATGAGATAATACAACCACTGTATAACTCTTTACATCCTATAATTTTTAAACTAGCTTCTATCTCTCTTTTATTTATATTTTTCAAGAGTTTTTGCTAATTTTTAAATCTCCACTTTTTAGCCCTGGATTTTATAGAATAAACTTTTTATAATTATCTGATTTTTGTCCAGTTTCTAATTCTTGCTTTGTTATAATAACCTTTTTCTTCTTTTTTTGTTTTTAGTATCAAAGTATTTTTACTTCTATTGCATCATAAATATCATTTGATTTATCTTTTTATTTCAAACTCTTCAACATTATCTAAACTAATACTTAATAATGCTGTATTTTCTGATAATATTTCTTCTTCAAATAATATAAAGGATTCCACTAGATATTTTTAGTTTTACTCCTTCTTCTTGTGCAATTTTATTTAAAAAGAGAAATCTTCTTCTTCTTCTTGTTTTTATATTTTTTTAATGTTATATTTTTCTTTAACTTTATAAAAATACTTTTAACTTGTATCTATCAGCAAATTCTTTTTCCAAGTGCTTCTAAAGAAATATTAGCCCATATTTTTAGACCTTTTTGCATCTCTTGAACTAAGTGGTGCAGATATTCCTTTTAAATGTTGCAGTTTTTTTCTATTAAATTGCCTTATATCTATATTAAAAATTCCTATGTCACTGTGGCTTTCTCCTTCAAATTCACTATTCCAATTTAAAGTTTTTTATTCCTATTTTTGCTTCTGTTCCTTTTTGGAATAGCCCAGTTTGTTGTTAGAAATCTATTGTTTTTCATTGTTAAGCTTTTATTATTATTTCATCTAATGTACCTTCCAAGTTGTCCACAATTTCCATATCAACTATATGTTTTTAACATTTCTTCAGTTACATCTTTATTGTTTTATAAAAAGGTAGGAGAGGCTCTCCTAACTAAATTTGAACTAGCCATGGAGCAACACCTCTCTTTTTATCTTCTTTTTATTTCAGGAATAGAAAGTTCAACTCCTGCTGGAAAAGATAACTATTTCAGAAAGTTCAATATTTTCTTCTAATAGTTCTTGCATAAGATTTTCATTACCAAAAAGTTTAAAAGGCAATTAGATCCCATGTATCTCCAGCTTCTGTTTTTATAAACTTGTTCTTGCATAAGTTTCTCTTTCCTCCTTCATTTTTTTCTAGTTGCCTTTTAAGTTCATTCAAACTTTCTTGCAACTTTTCTATAATACTATTTTCAGTATCTTTTGATACTCCAGTAAAATTAAAAGTATTATTTATTTGATAAGTAACATTTGTTTCTTTAGAACTATTCTCTGATTGATTACTTTGAGTTGCACTATGTAATCTATTTCTTAAGCTTCCAAATATACTTTCATTTTTTCATCTTTTTGTTAGGACTCTTTCTCCCTTATGAAGTTCAGCAATGTAACCATCAAATGGTACATAATTTAGTCCATTAGCATGACTTCCATTTTACTTTTGCTATATTTTTCTTTTTCTCCAACTAAGTATTTAACTCCTGGAATTTTTTCTTGCAAAGTCTAAAACCCTTTTCTTTTTGCTCCAGCAATAGCTTCTGACATATATTCAAAAGGTTTTGCAAAGAAAGATTTTTATCTGTTCAGCAAGATTTTTAATAGTATTTTTTTAAAAGATTCAAATATTGATGAAATTTTTATTTTTTTATTAGATCCCAATTTTTCATGAACAACAGTTCCTAATTTTTATAAATATTCCTATCGGACCTAATAAGAAACCAAAGTTATTGAAAAATTGAACAGCAGTATCCCAAAGTTTTAAGAATAAATTTTTTTATTCCAGTTATCACTTCACTAACTAGGTTAACTAAGAAATTTCCAATTGTTGATATAAAAATTAAGAACAGTTTCTACAACTTTTTCAGGAATAGATTTTATGTATTCCCAAACACTACTTAATTTTTCTTTTATCAAATCCCAATTTTGATATATTAGTTGCCCTAATTTTATGAATATTCCTATCGGACCTAATAATAGAAATCCAAAGTTATTAAAAATAAGTTTTTAGCTTATTCCAAAGCCATTTAAATAGATTAACTACTCCATCAACAACAGCTTTAAAAATACCACTTATAATAGTTCCTATACCTTTTACAGTTTCCCAAACAGCTTTTAAAAAATACTTTAATTTTATCCCAATTTTTTTATAGATTATAAAACCAAGTAAAGCTACACCAGCTATAACTAAACTAATCGGACCACCTAGAGCAGCTATTCCAGCTTTTAATGCTGACATAATTCCACCAGCAGCCTTTACAGTTGTGAATACTTCTTTTTACAGCTCCTGCAAATTTTTAATACTTTTTGATGTTGCAGTAAAAACTGTTACAAAAACTAAGATATTATCTATTCCAATAGTATTTAATACTTTAAAGACATTCCAAAGTACAATTCCTATATTTTTTTATAGAATTTAATGCCATTTTTTCCATTTTCTATAAATGATTGCCAAAACTTATTAGCTTCACTTTTCATTTAGATTTCCATCAAGAACATTTGAAAGTTCATTTAACCAACTCATAACTGTATCCATTAGTTGAGTTCCACCACTAGAAAAATATAGCTTTACCTATTTTTAGTTTTACATCAGATATTGCTGATTGAACTAAAAGCCCATTTTCCTGAATCACTATCAAGAATTGTTTGAGCCATTTCTTTTTGCTTTTTCCTGTTGCATTTTTCATTTTCTTTTTGCAAACTCAGCTAAGGCATCTGTCTCCTTCGTACATAACACCATTGACTTCTTTTGTTGCAGTTAATAATTTATTCATAGCTAAACTACCTTGGTCACCAAATAAGTCTTTTAAGAATGCTTGTTTGTCTATTCCACTCATTTTTGTAACTTTCTCAAGTTGTCTGACAAAATCAACAAGTCCTATAAACTCCCCTTTTGCATCCTTGACATTAACTCCTAATTTTTGTAATTTCTTTTTGTACTCCAGCATCTGCTATTTTTGAAAATGCCTGTTTCAAATCTCTACCAGCTTGTCCTGATTTTATAGCTTGGTCTCCCATTAAACCAATTGCAGCTGATGTAGTTGATAAGTCTATATTCAAGTTACTAGCTGATGAAGATACATATTTAAATGCTTCTCCTAGCATTTTGGATATTAGTATTACTTCTTGACATTGTATTGGCTAAAAATATCTGAAGCATGTCCAACATCATCAATTCCAATTTTGAAAGCAGTCATGTTATCTGATATCATATCTGATATCATTATAAAATCTTCTCCTGATGCTGTTGCTAGGTCAAAAATAGGTGGTATTGCTGAAATTATTTCTTTTGGTTTAAATCCAGCTAAGGCAAACTTTTCCATTCCAGCTGCAGCTTCTTCAGATGTAAATATTGTAGTTTTTCCAACTTCCATAGCTTTCTTTTTTAAAGCTTCATATTCTTGTGCTGTTGCTCCCGTTAAAGCTTTAACTTTAATCATTTGCTTATCAAATTCTAAATATTCTTTAGCTGATGAAGTTCCTATTCCAATTGTAGCACCAACTGTTGCAACTGCTGCAACTTTTTATTCCAGTTTTTACCTTATCTTTTGCACCTTTTTAAAAAAACCTTGACTCTTAGCAACTATTTTTTTGTTGAGCTATTAATTCCTTTTCTTTTCTTATTGTCTGATCTATTTCACTTTGTAAGCTATCAAAAGGTATTTTTTTAATTTTTTTAGCTCCATTCCATACTTTTTGGAATGATTTAGATTGTGATTTTATAGTAGTTTCTAAGGCTTTTAGCTTTTTAGTTAAGCTTTCATATTTCTTTTTCAGCTTCTGTTAGATTAACATTTCTCTTTTTTTATCTCATCTAAAAGCTTTTTAATTCATTTCTAAGTTTTTCTATATTTAGCAACATTAGCTGTTATTTCTTTATTTAATTCTTTTTTTGAGCCTTTAAAGTCTTTTGAACCTTTTTCCATTTTTTTGTCTTTTCAGCTCTTAAGTTCTTAACTTCATTAGCTAATTTTTTTAAATTTCCAGGTAGTGATTTATCTATAAGCCCTTGTACTTTCATAATCAAATCCATTTTCTTTGCCAAGAATATCACCCCCTTCTTTGTATGGTTTCTTCTACTGTTTTTTTATCAATTCTTTTTATTCTATATATATCACAACCCATTAAGTATGAGTATGAAATATTCATATTTACACCCTAATGGATTGTTTAATTCTACTATTAATTCATCTAAGAGTTTTTGATTGCTCTCTTTCAAGATCTTCTATTAATCTTCCTGCAAAAATCTCTAACTTCATCTCTTATTTTTGCAAAAATCTTTATAAGAAAGTTTTTAAGAAAGTTGTATATTTATACTTTGATACATATTCTGCAACAAGCATATAATAAAAAAATCATCTAGTTCTTCCACAATAGCGGCTGTTTTTTCTTAATTTTTCCATAATTTTTTTCTTTATTTCAATTATTGAATTTCCTGTTAGTTTTTCCAAAGTCAAAAGTAAACTCTCTTCCATCAGAAATTTTTAACTTTTCTAACTAATCCTTTTTTTCTTTTTCTTCTCCATCTATTTCTTCATCTACTTCTGTTTCAATTACTCCATTTTTTTCTATTTAATTCTTCATTTGCTTCTCTTAATTCTTCTTTAAATTTTTTTCCATTTTTTTACCTCCTAAGATAAGATACTTCTTACTTTTTTCATATAAATCTTTACCATTTACAATAGCTACTTTGTTATATACATCAATTTCATGTATAACTTTTTCCATCTATTTCTTCTTTGTAATAAGTTAGAGATAATTCTACTTCTGTTTCATTTTTTACAGCTTTTTCCTAAGTCTCCACCACCTGTTTTAATTCTTTTTCCTTTAAAAAGAATAACTTGCTTCTATTTCATCATTTTCATGAGTTTCTGAATTTTTCAACTAGTATTGCTGCTTTAGCTGTTAAATTGACATTGCTTCCATATTCAAACATTATGTCTTTACTTCTGTTTATAAATTTCAGTTGCAATTTCATAGCATTAAATGCTGTTGGAATAGGTTCATCATGTTCTATTACACCTAACCCACTTATAGTCTCTGTTTTTATGTTCTATATCAGGTAAAGTAATATTTGCTATCCCTACTAATTCATCCGTTCCATTTAATCTTATAATTGCATCTTCAATTATTGTTGATCTAATCATTTAATCCTCCTATCTTTGAAATAATAATTTTTAAATATTTTTGAATCATATTCTAATCTAAATTCTAAACTTTCTCCTGGAATGATTGCTCCTAGATAGATATGCCATTTGAATTTTTCCTGCTATCATATCTTGTTCAGAGTTTTTCTTCAGGTTTAAATTCAACTCTTCCACCAAGTAACTTATTATCATTTTTCAAAGAATTTAGCCAAACATTTATATTAGTTTCTATACTCTTAGCTTGAGAAGGTGTCATTCCTTTATCAACTTCAATAGTATTATTTAACATTATTGTATTTCCAATATATTTAAACATTCTCTTAACTGGTATCCAAACATCTTTTGGATCTGTTTCTCCACCAGGTTGGAATACAGATGTTCTATTACCCCAGAATACAGTTCCATTTGGTTGTCTTATTATTGTAGAAATTCCATTTTCATTTTAATAGATTAGCTTCAGCTTCATCTAAATTAACTTTTTTTAAATGTATTTCCTTCATAATATCCAATTCCTTGCATTTTTTTATATTTTTTTATTTGAAGGACTTTCACAAGGAACTCCATCAAATTGTGCATCTATAGATTGCATATGTAATGCCATTACTGTTGAGAAGTGGAATACTTCATCTTCTATATATGGACAACCCCAAGTTATTGCTTGGTCAGCATCTATATAATTTTTTCTTTTTTTAAATGCTATAACTTCTCCATATTTTTGTAGTATTAGGCATTTCAGGAATTGACATAGATGCCCATTTGTCATTTATAACAGCTGATTTAGCATCTAATGCTACTCTTATTTTTTTGCTGTTGAAAAATCAGGAGCAACTACACAACTAGGTATCATTGAATATTTAGGGAATATTTCCTTTAAACATTCAAGTCCTTTTTGCTTCTAATGTTTGTGGATCTATACTTCCAATTACATCAGTTTCTTTTTAATTTGCTAACATCTAAGAAATTATATGAAACATCTATTTTTTTAATTGCTGTTTCTGTTTTTTTGCTAATGTAACAGTTAATTTTTCCTTCATCATCAAATGAACAAGTATATTTTTTTCTTTTTGAACTACTACTGATGTTTCATTGTTTTTTTAACAAGCAAATTTTCATCATTTATAATTCCAGTTTTTTTGCAAGAGTTGCTTTAAAGTCTTTTTACAACAACTCCTTCCTCAGTATGTGCAGTTTTATGTTCACTAGGATTTAAAACATTTATAACAACAATAGGTTTTTACATTAAATACATTGAAAGCTAAATATAATGCTTCATTTATAGTAAATCCTTTTATGTTATTTGTGCTTCCAAAATATGTTGCTGCATCTTTTTGCATTTTGTATAAGAACAGGTTTATTAACACAGCTCATATCTCCCATATTAATAGTACCTGTTCCAACTATTACAGTTGGAGTTTGAGTTTCTACAAATATTTTTTTAACCCTGAAGGCATTTCCTTATAACTTGTACCATGTTGAAATTTAGCCATTTTTTTCCTCCTATTTATCTTCACTATATTCATCTAAATCTATGAAATTTTTCTTTTATTTCTTCATAGTTAGACATGCCATTTTTCTATTTTTATTTAATTGTTCAGAAGTATAAAAAAACCTTTATACTTTTAATATAAAAACCATCTTTGGTTATTTCTTCACCAATATAAATATAAGTTTTTATCCTCTTTTATTTCTGCTTTTTATTTCAGTAGTTACTTGATTTTTGAGTAACTACTTCTGTATTAGTAGTTTCATTGTTTACATTTGTTTCTGTACTATTTGTATTTTCAGCTACTACTGCTTTTATCTTTTTTTCTTTTTCGTTTTTTTATTCCTGCCATTTTTTTCCTCCTTCTCTTTTGAAATTTCTTTTTCACTTTCTTCAAGATATGCTGTATGTGGAACACTTGGAATATTTAATTGTAAAAAGAATGTCATAAACCCAATAATCTCCACCTGTAATTTCTTCATTTAAGTAAGATTCTATGTTTTTCTAAATCTATTGAATAACTAAATCCATCTTTTTTTGAGTTGCTGATGAATATTTAGTAAAATAAGCTATTAAATATTCAGCTATCCCAGCTATTTCATAAAAAGCCTTTTTCATAGTCCTTATTTTCTGTTCCTAATCTAATTAGAAATGTAGCAACTTTAGTAGTAAATCCACCTTTTTGCTTTTTTTGAATTGACTTAACTGGTCTTATAATAACAAAAAGGAAATTTATTTTTCTTTATTAGTTACATTTTTTTATTCTATTTTCAAGATTTTCAGGCTGAATATAACTTCTATAAAAGTTGAATTTTTTTCTATTTTTAGCTTCTTCAAATGCTTTTTTTATTGCACTTTCTAAAGCTAAACTATTCTTTTTTTAATGGATTTATTCTCTCCATATGGCATCTATCCTTTCTTCTAAAAACTTTTTGAAAAAGATATTTTTGAATTTCTTCATAGATCTTCTCATTATCAATTTGTAATCCCATATTTCTCACAGATAAAGATGTTGCTAATGTTATCTTATGTTTTTTCTTTTTCCTACTCTAAACATAAGCCTAGGACTTCCTTTTTTTCCAAAAAGCCCAGAATAGAGTTTTTCCAAGTCATTTCAGGTCTTGGTTTCACTATTTTTGTTTTTTTATATACTGTTTACTTTTTCCAGGATTAGGTTTAGATATTGCAAATTCTGAAATCTTATTTCTTTTGTACTCCCTAAAAATAACTCCATCTGTAGATGTTATTTGCGATTTTAAAAGTACTAGAATCTAAACTTTGCTTTTAAAGAATATCTAGATTTTATAAACTTCTTTTTCTTCTTTTTTTAGCATAATTTAGAGCTTTTCTTAATGCTTCCTTTACAATTTTATTATCCATTCCTGAAAAATTCTTTTTCCAATTTTTTTCTAGTTTTTTTAAACTTTCTTCAGATATTTCAAGTGTGTACATTCTTATCCCTCGTACTTTTGAACATATATATGTATCATTCCATGTCTTTTTTTCTACATCATAGACATAGTAAGAAACATCATCAATAGTAATATTTTTCTCCTACTTCAATAGATATAGAAGATGGTAAGTCTCTAGTTTTTAATAGAGACTTTTAAACCATTTCTTACTAAAATACTTGAATCAAGACTTTCTTTAAATTTTTCCTGTCATTTTAGGATTATTTTTGAACTTTTGTTATTACTGCTTTTTAATCTTATCCCTGATAGGTTAATTTTTTTCTGCAAAATCTGTAAAAAAAGTTTTTTTCAACATCAGCTTTGAAAGTATTATTCATTTTTTCTTGCCTTTTTTTGTTAACTGAAGTAGGTTCTTTTTACTGCTCCAACAACAGCTTCAGTTTCTTCTTTTTATTTCTTCAGTCACTTCTGTTGTTGCTTCTATTTCGTTATTAGCGAACATTGCAGCATTTAAATCTATTAATCTTTGTGTTTCCATCTCATCTATTTCAAACTCTTCTCCAGGTTTATACAGAATTTCTCCAACTCTTATATTTTTTTATTGCTATCATTTTTTTCCATTAACAATCACTCCTTATAAAACAGTTGCAATGAACCAAGATTTTTACATCTTCACGAGGCATACATAATGGTCTTGAGAAGTATTGTAACTCTTCATCTTCACTATAATCTGGATACCATTTTCTTATTGCTTCTTTTTTTAACAAGCAATTGAGCAGGTTTTTCCTTGTTCTGTTCTTATAGACATTGCAGCATATTTAAATGCAAAGCTTTTTAGCTTTTACTCCTATACAAGTTTTAGGTGGAACAACTTGTTCTTCATTTCCTGTTTCCATATCTTCATACCAGTCAACAAAAAGAAAATATTGTTATTCCTAATGTAGGTAAATATGCTATTTCTTTTCTACCATCATCAGTTTCAGCTTTAGAATCATTCACACGAACATAATTAGCATGTCTTGTATTTAGATATTCCTTAACCTTTTCATTTTTTTAGAAATTCTCCAGCAACATCAGGAGAGAATATTACTGTATCTATTACAACTCCAGTTTGTTTTTTTGAATTTCAGTTTGTTTTTTTCTAAGTAATCTATTGGATTACAATTTGGATTACTGAAAAGGTCATTTCCTGTAAGAACTTCTGTATTAATATCTCCATATTTAACCCCTTCTACTCCTGACTCCATAGGACAAACTCCAGTTTTTCAAAGTTTCTATTAACATCCATTGTCTTGTTCTGAATGCTATATCTTTAAAATTTTTTTCATAGTGTCTACTAACATTTGTTTCCCTACTCCTTGTGGATCAGCATAAGGAGTTTGACCAAATTGTTGTTCAAATACAGCTTCTGCTTCATTGACTGCTTGTAATTTTATCCATGCTGGTTTAACTCTTTGTACTGCGAAAGAGTCTTTTTCTATAAATACTCCTTGTTGTCTTCTTCCCTACTAAAGGTGCTCTTTTTTTCTTCCAGCTTCTTTAGTATGTATTTCTAAATCTTGTACTTTTTCAGGTTTTTTCTTCCCCTACTAATAGGTTATATAGAAAAATTTTTTTAGGTGCTTTTTGTTTGCTCTATTATGGCTGTTAATGCGATTAATCCAAATATTTTTTTGATGACATATATCCTCCCTTTTTTTATCCAATCATTATTAAAAAGTTTTTCTTGCTGCTTTTTTTAACTTCAGTTTTATCTTTACCATAAAAATTGACAAATTTTTTTCATTAAAAGATCCTGTTAAATATACTGTGCTTTTTTTATTGTTAGTATCAGCTTTAAAATCATCTGTTACTACTCCATAGATTTCAGTCGCTGTATTTAATTTTTTTAACTTTTCCAGCTGTTGATAGTTCTACTAAATCTCCCATTTTATACTCTCCAGCTTCAAATTCTACTTTCTCTGTGTAAAATGGAAATTGTAAATCTCTTTTTAAATTACTTGTTTCATGTATTTCTTTCATATTTTTCCCTCCTATTATGCATTTGCTAAATTTACAATATCAGCTATTAACTCTTTTGTGTTATCAGTTTGTCCAGGTGCTCTATTATCTACTTCTACTTTTTTTACTTTCTTGTCTTCTGATATTTAAAAATATCAGCTGGATTTTTTTATCTTCAGGAACTTTTTCAGTTTCTTCTGTATTTGCATTATTTTCAATAAATTTTTGCTAATACATTTTTCAACTATTTCAGCTCTTGTTTTTTTCCAGATGATTTAGCTTCATCTATAATGTCTTTACATTTACCTTTTGTTTGGACATCAAGTTCATCTAAATCATTGATTCTTGCTCTTTCTTGTGCTATAGCCTCCTTTCTGATATCTTCTACCAATTCTTTATTTTTGAGCTTCTAGCTCCTGCATGTTTTTTTGCTCCCATGCTCTCTCCTCCCTTTTTTTCAGTGTTTCCACTGTTGATAACTTGTTTAGGTTTTATTTTAAAGTTTTTCCAAGTTTGAAAATTCAGAATTTTTTTACATCAAATACAATTTCTTCTGTTGCAAATCCTTTCTCAATAGCTTGTTTAGCTGTAAAATAAGTTGTTATATCCATTAAATTTGATATTTCTTCTCTACTTAAATGAGATTTTTGTAACATAAGCATTAATAATTGTTTCTTTCATAATGTCTAAAAATGTTTGCAGTTTTTTTCTCATTTCTTCTGCATCTCCAGCCAGAGCTGTAATTGGATTATGTATCATCATAGTTGCTACAGGACTCATAGCAATTTTATCTCCAGCCATTGCTATAACTGATGCTATTGATGAGCATTGTCCATCAATGTAAACATTTTTCACTGCCTTATGTCTTTTTAAGGCACTATAAATTGCACATCCTTCTGTTACTGAACCTCCTGGACTGTTAATATAAAGATTTATAACATCTATGTCATTTCCAAAGTTTTTCAAGTTCTTTATAGACTTGATCTGATGTTACAGTTTCATCAAACCAGGAAAACCCACCAATTTGACCATATATTTGAATGTTTAATTCATTCTTATTCTTTCTTGCTTGGTTTAATATATCCATCTAAGCCAACCTCCTTTTTCTTTTTTTATTTCAATAGCTTGTTGATTTAAATTTTTCATTCCAATCACTACCATTTAATTCCATTGCTTCCCTTTCAGTTGTAGATAATCCATTTTTAATCTTTTAAAATAGATGCTGTTACTTCTTTCACTGGATCTATTTGACCTTGTGAATTTCCATACCATTCAGCTTTTTAAATATGCTTTTTTTCATAATTGGATTTTCTAAAAAAATCCAGGTAAATTTATATATCCTTTTTAAAACTGCTTCTTCAATTACTTGCTCAAAAAAATTGGTTGGCAAAATGACCTTGACATCCATTTTTCTTCTTCTACGATACATCTTAGCTACTTCTAGTAGTGCAGCTCTTGAAGCTGAGTAACTAGCATTAAATGAAGATAGTAAGACTTCAAAATGGAATTTCTAAAGCTGTTCCTATTTGCTTTAATTGTGCATTAAAGAACATTTCAAACTTTGAGTTTGGTCTATTTGGATTTGCAAAAAAACTAAGTCTTGTCCTGGTTCTAATACTCCAAAATTTCCATAACCCATGCTTAACTCTGTTCCTTCATATGTTCTTGTATTTCCATTAGGTTTTTGGAACATTCCTTCTCCAACTCCACCTATTTTTTTCCAGTATTTCCTGTATTATTATCTTGTTTTATAAAAGCTGTAAACATTGCACTGACAACTGCATTCATTAATTCAGCATTAGAGAACCTTGAAAGTTGTGACAATGTTTCAAGAGCTGGAGCAAGAAGTGGAACTCCTCTTACCTGTCCTACTCTTTTTTTCCATCAACTTTAATATTTGTTTTCTACCAGTTGAATCAAAGACTGGTATTCTAGTATACTGATAGTTTTTTTATCTTTAAAGTGATAGGCTTTTTATAACTCCCTTTTTCATCTGTTTCTACTCCTTCATACAAGTAGTCATTTTGTGTCCTGTGATTCACAGTAATATGAATCTAAAAACTGAACTTTTTAAATCAAATAATTCATCTTTTTCTTTGATGATACGGAAGATTAACAAAACACTCTCCGTCCATTAAGTAAGTTATCATAGCTAAATCTTGTAGTTGATTGAATGTTAAATCTCCTTGAATATCACATTCTGTAGTATCGGACCACAATTCCCAAATACTTTCTATTTCTTTTTGAATTCTTTTCAACTTCATCAATTGGAAGTTCCAATAAGAAATTGTTAATCCTACTTTTTTTAGCTTAAGACCATCTCCAATAACATTTGTTCTTATTTTTTTAAAATAGCCCCTCTTGAAATTGGATTTCCCATAAAAAGCTGTCTAGATCTAGCCATTAAGATTTCTTTATTATCTTCAATATCATCTTTTGTAGTGTCCAGAGAATTGTACATTCCTTTGAAAGCTATCTTAGTTGTACTAGCTCCAGATTGACTATAATTAAGAAATTCTCTTTGTTGTTTTTATAGCTTCTATTTTTGTATTTAAGTTCTTCAGTTTTTAGTTCCTGGTTTAATTTATTTATCTTAGCTTTTTCTCATACCTTCTCCTAAAACTCATGAGGAACTATTTGGAAAAAAATCTTATTCCTTCTCCTGTTCCACTCTCTATTTGAGCCTTTTTATTTTTCCCACCAAATACGACCTTTTTCTAATTTGTTCTAAATCTGCTCTTTTTTTAAATTTTTGTCCATCTATTGTATATTCTTGACCTTTTTAGAACTGCTTCTTCTGCTTTCTAAATATAATCTTATATATCTTTCACATTCCTGAGCTGTTATTTTTTTGTATCAAGAATTTCATTTACTTTTTTTCTGATAATGCTCTTTTAGTTCTTCTAATTTTTTTATATCATCTGGATTTGATTTTTAAAAATTTAACTCCAGCTACCCAAGCATAACCGTATAAAATAAGATCTTCTTCAGCTTCTTCTATTTCTAATAGTTTACTTTCAAAACTAGCTACATTTCTCATACTTCAACTCCTTTTTTTATCAATGTTTATTTCTTTTTTTCTTTTGTTCTAAGAATCCTTTAATTGATAATTCTAATAAATCTGCTCTACTAAGATTTACTAAATTTTTCAGGTTCTATTCTAAATATAGAAAAATGGAACTGTTGCATAACATCTGCAGTCAAAGCCTTCATTTCTAGTTTGAATTTTTTTCCAAACTACTTTTTTTATTTTTCTTGAACTTTTTATTTCAGCTGTTAAGGATTTAAAATATTCCAAATCATAGCCTTTTGCCATACTCTCCGTTGAAATGACAATAACCTTCTTCATTAATTCTTGCATCTAACCTTCCAGAAACTATATCTTTTTAGTGCATTAGAACCAATTGATAATAAATCTATTTCTTTATTTTTTTAGTTTTTTTCTAAATCCATTGTTAATTGGAACATTTTTCTCCACCAAGACCTTTTTATTCCAATTATCCTTCTATACTGCCTAGGACTTACAAAGTCATAAACTTTTTTTGAGTATGGTGTCCTCCAGTATCAATGCAAGATGCAAAAAAATCTTTAATTTATCTCCATTTTGATAAAAAAATACTCTTTATCTAAAACTTTATCTAGCCTTTTCCCATATCTCTGATTGGTTCATATTTCCATTTAAAATAATGTATTCAATACCCCAGCTTTCATATCCAAGCCCCCAACCAACAACTTCTATTGCTATCCAGCTGTCTTGAATATCTACTCCTGCTGTTAAAAATTAGAACCTTATCAGGAATATAAGAGTATTTTTTCTCTTGTTCTCTTAATAAGTTTCTTAGGATCTTTTTTTACCTGAGTATTCTTGTTCAAATGTTTCAGCTAAAACTGTATTTATAAAGGCTTTTAGTTTTTCAACATCTCCTTTAATTTCTAGCCATTCTTGAACAATAGATTCCCAGTTTCTAAATGGACTAGCTAACCCATTCAAGTGATAACCTAGATTTTTTTGTTCTTTCAGGATATTTATGTATCCATCTTCCAGTTTTTTTCATTACCTTTTTTTCCACTCTTTTTTTCAGTGAATGCTTTACCGCAATGAGGACAGACCATTCTTACATTACTTCCATCAGGTTCAAATTTTTATGTTACCCCATTTAAAAGTCTGTTCTTTCTTACAGTTAGGACAAGGAATATACCATTCAGCTTGGCTTGAATTATTATATTCATCTTCTATTTCAGATGAACCCTTTACTGTCGGAGTTCCTGTAATAATGTGTTTTGTAATATCATCAAATGTAGAAGTTCTTTTTTAGCAAGTGAAATAGGACTTCCTTCATTTCCTGAACTCTTTGGATATCTGTCAACTTCATCAAGAAATATGTTTCTGATAGGTCTTGCTGCTAACTTTGAAGGAGAATTAGCTCCAACAAAAGCTATATATCCTCCTGGAAACATTTTATGTGTAACAGTATTTCCAGAATCTTTTTTTACTAGGTTCTTTAATAATTGTGTGTAATATAGAATTATTTATAGCTGGTTGTATTCTCTCCTTTGAGAAACTTCTAGCCATTTCATCAGTTGGTTGAACTATTAACATTGGGCAAGGATCTAAATGAGCATATCTTAAAATTGTATTGATGATTAACTCACTCTTTTGCTAATTGTGCTGCCATCATCAATGTAACTTGCTTAGTTTCTCCTTTTTGTTATTTTTTTCATATATTTCTATCATATATGGTGTTCTTTCAACATTGAATTTACCAACTTCTTTTTGCTGATGTAGTATCTAAAAACTCTATATTGATTAGCCCACTCCATAATACTTACAAGTGGTGGTTGTCTCAATATTCTTAAACACTCTTTTATTAATTCCCTGGTTCTCTCATACATCTTTTGCTTTTTCTCCTATTACTTGGTGGATTATAATTTGCCAGTTCTTCCAAGCAATCTATCAAAGTATTTTTTTAAATAATCTAATCTATCAGCTTCTGATATTTCAGTAATTTCGTTGTCAATTTTTTTACAGCTGTTGCTTGTAATTTTTGCTTTGAATTTAACTAAAATATCAGTTAAAACATATTTGACATCTTCATCCAGATGATATTTATCTTGTAAAATTTCAAGTTTATACTGTTGTAGCTCTCTTTCAACTGCTTTTTTTCTTATTTCTTTCATCATTAACTGTTAAATATCTTTTTAAATTATCTTTCAAATCAAACTGTCCATTAGAATTTTTTTCTAATACTCCACGATTTGTAAGTTCTTTAACTGTCTTTTCACTAAGTCCTAAAAATTTCTGCAAAAAGTTTTTTTGTGTTACCAGGTTTATGTCTCCGCTCCTGGTTTGATTTATAAATTCAGTTACACATTTAATAAGAGGGTAACTTCCATTTTCTGATTTATAATCCTTGAACAGTTCTCTAACCCTTCTATCAGAAATATTAAGAATTTTTTTGATAATTGTTTTTTTCATTTGCAAGTATCATATTTTTCTCCCATGCGTATATATAAAATTTGGAACTGGGAAGGAAATCAAAAAAATTTCGTATTTGAAAAGTTCCGAGCCTCCAGCCGCACCCTCTATTAAAAAAATTTTTTTGTCACAGTACCTTTTGATTATTCAAAGTCATCATCACTCACAGCTGTGTCATTTTCACTGTTGAGTGTAGCTTTAAGCTTCACTTCATCAACTACTCTGTAGCCCTAGCATAGAGTTAAGCTCTCTTGCTGCTGCTACTCCAGCTAATAGTGGTTTATCCTTTCGTACTCTCTTGCTTACTGTGTGACCATCAGGACTAGACTCATCAATGTATTCAACGATATCTACTCCATCTATAGCACTATTTAAAATTTTTATTTAATCTTGTTGCTATACTTAATATCCCTAGTTCTGTATCTTGAAATAGGATTTCTCTTAGTTCTGTTATCTTAGTTGCAATCTTTGGACTTTTTTTCTATGTTAGCTGCTTTTAGTATTTTCACTATATCCAGCTTTAATCTTTGCTTCTTCTTTTTCCAATTCCAGACATTCGATATATAACATACTTGGTTTGTTTTTTTCTGTCAAGCCCTCAAAATTGCATATTTTTTTGAATTTCGTTTTTCAACTACTTCTGCTCTAATCTCCTTATACTGTGTAAGATATCTATTTATCCAAGAAATTATTGTATTCTTGTTGTATTTAGTTCTTTTTTTGTATCTCCTCATAGATATCTTTTTTTCTTTCTACTAAATTTTATTAGTTCCAGTTCCACATATATTTCTAAGACTTTTTAATTGTTTTTTCATTAAAATTATCTAATTTACTCATTTCTATGCCTCACTGATTAGCTCATCTTTTATGTCCTCCCATTTATATTCTTTTGCCTTCTCTTAACAAAGTAATATCTAACTTACCTAAAGTTCTATATCTTTTAACTATTACATCAGCATACTTAGGATCATATTCCATTAAAAATGATTTTTCTATTTAATTGCTCAGCTGCAATCAATGTACTCCCTGACCCTCCAAATAAATCTAGAATATTCCATTCTTTTTTTACTAGAATTATGAATTAATCTAGCTATTAATTTTATTGGCTTCATTGTTGGATGAACATCATTTCTTTGTGGTTTATTCTCTCTTATTATGCTTTCTTGCTCTTTTAATAATTGTTTTTAAAATATTTATAAGTTCTTTTTTTACTATAATTTTTCAATTGATTTTTAAATCTTTTTCTATTACAGTATCCTGTGTAAAATCTTTAATAAAATAATGTGCTGCTCCTTCTTTTCCAACCATATAGACAAGGTTCATGTCTCCAGTTATAATCTTGCCTTGATAAAACAAATTGATTTTTTTAACCCATATTAAGCATTGTGATATTTTTGAAACCTGCTTCTTCCAATGCTCCTCTGAAAGCTTTTTGTTTCACTGTCAGCATGAAAAAAATATAATAAGCTGCACCTGTTCTCATAACTTCAAAAGAATTCTTGTAAAATTCTAATAAAAAAAGCTATAAAAATTTTCAGAACTCATATTATCATTTTTTTATTTTATTTCCATTTTTTTAGCTTCATAGTTTACATTGTATGGTGGATCTGTGACCATTAAGTCCATAGTTTCATTATTGACTAATTTTTTTACATCTTCTAAATTAGTTGAATCTCCACACATAAGTTTATGTTTTCCTAATAGCCAAATATCCCCTTGTTTTTGAAAAAAATACTTTTTCTTCAACATCAGGAATATCTATTTCTTTTATTTCATTTTCATCAAGAATTTCACCAGGTAATAATGCTTCAATTTCATCAAGATTAAAACCTGTTAATTCTAGGTTTTTCTCCTAGTTTTGTTAGTTCTTCAAATAATTTTTGATAATCCCATTCGCCTAGCTCTATTGCTCTAGCTTCTCCAATTCTTATTGTTTGTATTTCATCTTCTGTTAAATTTTTCAATGTAAATACATTCAATCTCTGTTAGTCCTAATATTTTTAGCTGCTTCTACTTTTTGCATAATCGCTAACAACATAATTATTAGAATCAACTATTATTGAAATACACAACCAAATCTATCTAATAAATTTCTATATAGATTAATTTGACTATCTGTACTTTTTTTCTAGGATTATTTGGATTTTTCTTTTTAAAAACATCTAAATTGATTTTTAGTTATTTTTCATAGTCCTCCCTGTTCTAAATTGTTTTTATTTTTTTGCATTATAAAAATAAATAATTATATTTTCAGTTTTAGGATTAAAGTGCCTCACATAATTATCACGCGAGAAAACTATAAAAAAAGTATTGATAATAAAGGGAAAAAAAATTTTTTTGAAAGTGTGAAAATAGGAAGTTTTTTTCTTCCTACTTTTTGCAAAAAAATGCCAAATGATTTTTTTGGTGCTACATTTGACTTTTTACATTGAAAAGTATTAGATTTGCGAAGAATAGTTCGAGCCTCTCTATGTTAGAAAAAAATCTCTTTGTGGAGATGCTCTTTGCTGTGAATGATTTAGAATGTCTTTTTATTTTACTTCTATAAAAAAACAATCTGCCTGTAGCATTTTTGTGCTACTACTAGTAACAATATCATCAAGTATTTTTATAATCAAATATCCATTCTAAATTATCTCTAACAAGAGAATCTAGATCTTGACATCTGAAATTTATAAATTTTTTTCTTTTTAAAACTTCTACTGATTTTTTTCTACTTCATCTATCAGTATTTGTCCTAAAGTTTGAGATATTGTGTTTTTGTATACAATCTTTAATATTTTCTATTGTTATGTATTTTTATTGAGTTAAATTCAAAATAATTTTTTTATAATTTTTCTTAGTTAATCTGTGTTCAAGTCTCAGGATTGCTCCCTTAACTTTCCTTGCATTTTTTTCTTATTGTTTTTCATGTCCTTTAGAATAAAGTTTTATCTTCCAGCCTGACATTGGCTGAAAAACTAAATCCTGTTGTATAAAAATTTTTTTCTTCATTTTTGATTAAAGTTATAATATTGAACTTTATCTAAATCATCATATTTTTCTTGTGAGTGCTTTAAAAAAATAACTCACAATATTATGAAATTTATAAAAGTTCCCAACTACTTCTTGAGTAGTGAATTCTAAATATTCATATCTTACAGCTTCAGCTGTAATTTCATAGTCTATTAAACTATTTATTAATTTTTACTAGATTATTTTCTACAATTATTTTTTTCTAGTTTCATCTGATAATGGATAAATATTATCATCACTGAAAAAAATCTAGGATAAGAAAAAAATCTATTTTTTTATAGTTGTTAGTCTTTTTAATTTTCTTTTTCTTCTAACTTTATGTAATTTATGTTCTTTTTTTATCTATTTTTGTAATTATTTGTATGATTAGAAAGACTTTCTGAAAAAAACTATGAGGAAATATTATTTTAACTCTTTCCCTTACATACAAAAATATCGGTTTGGACATCAATATAGATACAAGCCCTATCTAGTCCATACATTAAAATTTCACTTTGATTTCTTTTATTGCAATGTGGGCAAGTTATTTCTAACTCTTTTTTTAGATAAACTGTAACTCTTCTTCCTCTTGCTACTCTAATTCTTTTCTTCTGTTACAGAATATAAATACTCTCCACAACTACAATAATCATGAGCTATTTCTCTATCCAAATTCTTGGCTTTTGGGCATTCATACCAGCTCCTCCTTATTTTTCTGATATGTAAGAATTAAATAATTTTTCTTCATTATATTTTTTTAGAAAGTTCTTTATAACCTTGTTTAAATGTTTTTTTCTATTAGAAAAAAATACATTTTTTTCAATAACATTTTGATATTCAGTGTTATCATATAAAAATTTTTTTCTTTTTGAGATTATTTTTTTATCAGGTAAGTATAATCACATTGGTTAAAGTTCATATTATTCCTCCAAAAAAATAACCTTGTTGCTTTTTTTAGCTAAATTTTAACTAAAAATTTTTTTGAACTTCGTCTACTGCAGCAGGTTTATTATTTTTTTAAAGCTTTTCTTAAACCCCAGTCACTTGAATATGAAGTTTTTCTTTCTAAGTTCAGAAAAAGTCATATCTAAGTCAATTAATTTTTTTCTTTACTTCCTTTAAAAAAAGAAGTGTCTTGATTTTTCTTTCATAGCTTCCTCCTTTTTGACAAATATAACATATACTTTTTACATTTTGTCAATAAGCAACAGAAAAATAATTTTTTTCTAAAAAAATAAAAAAAGTAGGATTTCTCCTACTTTTTAAATGTTTTTATATCATGTTAATTTCACATATAACTTTTTCCCATTTCTTTTAAAAATTATCCGTTTCTCTAACATAAATAGGATAATCTTTTTATTATCAATTAAAAAAATATTTCATCTCTATTTGAAATTTTTCTTAACAGCTATGATCCAGCTTTTTATTAAAATAAAATGCTCCTATTTCATTATTTTTTTAACTTCTTCATCTTTTTTTATAATAATTATTTTATTATTTTTTTCTTTTACACCAATTATCCTGTTATTTGAATTTATTTCATTTATTGGTAATGAAAGTGTGTATTCATCAGAATTCTCAATATCTGAGAATTTTTCCTAATGCTAATGACAATGATGAATATTTTTTTATTTGCTGTGTATTTTTCATTTTGTTCTAATGTTACTGAATAATCATTCTTAATTTCTTCAGCAACATTATAAGATATATTTCTCTCTTTCTTAGGAAGATATCCAATTTTTTTATATACTTCAATAATATCAAATTCATAAATATTAGCAAGGTGGCATAGTAGAATAGGATTAGGTAATTTTCTTTCTGCATTTTCAATTCTTTTGTATGTCACTTTTTCTCAATGATTAAACCTTTTGATTGAAGTTTTAATCTTAACTCTTCAAGTGTATAACCTTTTTCTTTTTCTTTTTTTCAGCTAAGAAATTTCCTAGTTCTATCATTTCTTTTTCATTTAATTTCATGAAGCACCTCCTAAAAAAATATTTTTTTCATAAGTTATTATATAATTTTTTTATAAAAAAAATATAGTTTTTTTAGCAATTCTTAAAAAAAGAGTTGCTTTTTTTGACTACAAAAGTGATATAAATAATTTAAGTTGTTAAAAAGCTATTAAAAAAATTCAAAAAGTTTTTTTGCAATAAAAATATGTAAATCTATTATGCATAAGGAAGTGAAAAAAATGAAAAAAATATTGAAAATTTAACAAAAAGAAATTTTTAGAAGAGTATATAGCTGGAAGTTCCTTTAGAAAAAAATTAAAGATAAATATGGAGATTTTGGAATAGATTATATAAATAAATATAAAAAAACAAAAATGTAACTGGTAATTTAATAGATTTGTTTTTCCAGTAAAAAAATAATGAAGAATTAAAAAAAGGAAATTTATAACTTATATCTATCTGGTACATCAAAAAAAGAAATTAAAAAAATAAGTATGGAGATTTTTGGAATTTTAATAATTTCTAAAATTTTTGGAAAAAAATTAACAATTCCTAGGATCTAACCATGAAGAAAAATTAATGGAAGCAATGAAAGAACTTGAAAGAAAGAATGACTATGTTTTTAAACAAAATTGAGAGGATATTAAAAATTCCTGAAAAATACATTAAAAAAATCTTAAAGTAGAATAGGAGGATAGGAGGATAATGGAAATTATTAGCTATATTATTTTTAATATTTTTTTATTTTTCATTTATTTTTTTAATTTTTTGTGCATTTTTTTATTTTTATTATTTTTTTAATAAAATATTTTTATTGAGTAAATTAGGGGGTGGAAAAATGTTAAAGACTATTATTTTTATGTACTTTTAATCGCTTCAATTTTTTTAATGGAATTTTTTTATTTTTTTAGTTTCTTTTTTTCTTTTTAAAAAAATGAAAGTAGCTTTTAAAAAGAGACTACTAGAGCTTTTGGAAAAAGTTAAAAAAATATAAAAAAAGATAATTAAATTTACTTATCACTTAAAAAAAGTATTAAAAAAATGGAGATAGAAAATGAAAAAAATATTAAGAAAAAAATTTAGCAGAAAACAAATTAAAAAAATCATAGCAAATACTTATAAAAAAATCGGATATACCTTATGAAAGATATTAAGAGAAATTTAAATGGTCAGTATCCACCAAATTTAAGATCAACTAAGTTATTAATACAATTTCTAATTTGTAGAATAAAAAAATAGATCGTATTTTTAAGAATTGAAAAAAAGCAAAAAGAAGCAAAAATAAAAAAAGCAAAAAAACTAAATATATTGCTTTAAAGAAGATAAAAAAACTAGGAGTTTTACTTTTTTTCTTAAATCTAAAAATAAAACTAGCTTTTTTTCTGTGATTTATAAAAAAATATGGAGGCGTTTCAAATGAAAAAAAGAAAAAAAATTAAATATGAATGACCCTGTTGTAAAAATCTGCTATTCAGTCAATATGGTTGAGTAGAATAACGATAATTATGAGTTTAATTGTACTTTATTTGCATTATAGAGCAGGAAATTTACAACGAATGTATCATGATATAATTTCACTATTTAACTAATAAAGTGTAAACGCTTACAGCTAGTGCAGTAAAGGCAATAAAATTAGCAATTTTAGATTGCTTATTTGCTCTTTCTGCAATAGCCCTAGCATCTAATTCATCTTCAAGTTCAGAAAGATACTCTTTACCTTTTTGTTGTTATTGACATTTTCATGTTATCAGAAAAAAATATTCCTTAACACCATGAGTAAGGTAATCTGAATTTATTATATATTTATTTTTCAGATAAATAACCAAAAAGCTCTCATAAGATTTTTCTTTATCATCATAATTAAATCTTTTTAGGGGGTTTCAATAAATTCCATAATTTACCTAAAGGAGAAAGTTTTTTTAGGAGATTTGAAAAGGTATTTCATTTCACAGATAGAGATTGCTTTTTTTCATTTTTCAATAGTTCTTAGTACTTTTTCAAATTCAGATCTCATTTTTTTATAAAAATTTTGCAAAATAGTCATCTCCTTTTAAAGAAAAAAATAATCTTTGAATAGCATGGCTCACAAACTGCTTTCCCCAAGCATTCTAAACTTGTGGGCTGTGCTATTGAAAGATTAAATTATTCATGAGTTGTAGTCTCATTATCTGGGATATACTCAATTAAATCTTCAATTTTACAATTAAATAATTTACAAAAAAATATCAAGATGTTCTCTTGGAATACGAATAATTGTATCGTTGTAATATTTGTTAATTGTTGGAGTATTTATTCCAGTTAAATCTACTAATTCTTTTTTTGGCTCATTCTTTTTTTGGGCCATTAATAAATGAAGTTTTAATTTTATCATAATTCCTCCTTGTGTATAAAAAAATAATTTTTCTTAATTATAACATTATTTTTTTATATTTTTAAAAAGACTAAAATTAATTTAAAACTAATTTTTATTACTTTGACAAATTAAATTAAGAATAGTATTATTAATTTAAAGGTAATTATTGTAAATATAGGAGTATTATTTTTTTACTCTTAAATTTTTATAAAATTATTTAAAATTTTTAAAGATGATTAGGAGAAATATAGAAAAATAATTTATCAAGTTAAAAGATAATTACAGAGCAGATTCTTAGAATAACACCTTCTAGCAAATAACAATAAACATTAAATATTTGGGAGGTAATAAAAATGGAAAAACGAGTTTAAAGAAGTTGCTTTTAAGTTTTTTTGGAGGGATTACTAGATTCAGGAAAAGTAGAATCAAAAAAACAAAAAGAAATATTAGATTTGTATGAAGAGTTACAAAAAGCTAATATTTCTGATAATTTACAACATTTAATTTTTTTAAAACAATTGAAAAATTTAAAAAAAGAATATTTTGATTTTTGGTTTTACTGCCTACAAAAAAATTTTTAAAGAGTAAAAACAAAAAAAGGGACACCGACCAAGACACCCCTTTTTAGTAACTTAACTCTATTTTTTTCGTAAAAATCTAAGTTTCTTTTATTATAACACAATTATTATCATATTACAAGATATTTCTATATTTCTCCAACAAAAAAATAGGAGGAAAAAAATTTATGAGAGTATCAGAATTAGAAAAAAATTAATTCAAAAGTATGGAGAAAACACAAAATTTATTGAAATTAAGGAAGAACTTAAGAAAATGGGCTATCCTTGTAACATCAAAGTAGGCGATAAAAAAATGCCTAAGAAAAAAAGATAAAATACCTGAAAATTTTAGAACTATTTATATCATAACTAATGCTGATAAAACTATTCTTTTCAGCATTTACTTCTGAAGAAGAAGCAAAAAAAGAAATTGATTTTAAGTATTCAATTCTTCCAGAAAAATTTTATATTCAGCCTTGCTGTTTGAACATTGATGAAAGTTTTGTTGAAGAAATAAAAAAAGATTTTAAGGAGATAAAAAAATGAAAGATTTATATTTTATAGATGAAACTACAAAAATAATATTTGCTTTGGTGGAATTACCTGGAAAAAGTACAAATGGATTTTTTTAGGAATTGAAAGAATACATTATATCAATAGAGATATTAGCAAAAAAATTGGTATGAAGAAACTAAAAAAATAAAATAATGAATTCTAAGCATCCAAAAATTAATGGAAGCAATGAAAGAACTTGAAAGATTGTATAAAGGAATGAAATAAGAGCAGTTAATTTAACTGGAGAAAATAACAAGCCTGCTCGAACTTGTTGAATGTGGGTTCAAGTCCCACACTGCTCTCCAGCAAATAATGAAAGGATAATATTATGAAAAAGTAGAGAATATATTGAAAAGAAAGTAGAAAAAAACTTGAAGATTTGAGAAGACAGCTTCTAAAAAGAATATCAAGATAAGTTAAATAATGGCTATGAAGATGAAGTTCTTTGGCAATATATAAGCAATAAAAAAATATTGAAATTTGGACTTTAAAAGATATTTTTAAACGATTAATTGGAGGCTTAAATATGTATATTAAAAAAATAGAGAAAAAAATTAGAAAAAGCATTGGCTAACTTAATAAAAAGAAATGATAAACCAAGAAATGATTGATGAAAATAAAAAAAGAAGTAGCTGATCAATTGTTAGCTGCAAGAGAATATGAAATAAGACAAATTTGTGAAAAATATAGCTGATCAATATGCTTTCATTAAAAAAACCACTTTAATTTATTTTTAGATGAAATTATGGAAAAAAACTTGAAAAAAATTAAAAAAATAATCTAAGGCTAGTCCTTAGATAGATGGCTATAAATAATCATTATTTGTAGCTATCTATATAAAGACTAACAAATATTACAAGGAGTTGAAAAACTATGTTTTTTTAAATGGATTACCACCATAAGATAATGCTTCTTGGACATTGGCAATTGAATATTTCTTTTACAGTATTTTTATAGAGGAGGGAATTGTTCTATGAAATGATTGTTTTTATTCCCTTTTCTATAAAAATATTATAAAAAAAGCTATTAAAATTTTTTTAAAAAAATACAGGAGGTAACCAAATGATAGATTTTGATTTTTTTGATAAGTATTTAGCTTCTAAAGATGAAGGGTTTATTGATTATACAGATAGAATAACTATTGAAGCTATAAACTATTTTTAGAAGTAAAAAGAATGGAATGGGAGAGTTTGTTTAAAAAAAGGTTTATGATACTAAAAATCCTAATCCTTTCACAGTTGAAGTTATTTGTAATGAATGTAAAGAAATCAAAAGAAGTTAAAATGGCAAAAAAACAGTATTATTTAAATATATTTCTGATAATCGTTATATATGTCAAGAGTGTGAAAAAAAGCTAGAAAAGAAAAAAAGCTAAAAATGAAACTGAGATATTTGATAAAAAGTAAATATACAGAAAGTTATATAGCAAGTTATTTGAATCCAGATAATTCTTGGAAAGAAGGAGTAAATATAAATGAAAAGATGCACTATATCTCTGATTTTCGTATATTAGATGATATTGTTTGGAGATATATAAATTCAATGGACTATCATACTTTTTTTAAAAAAACACCATATTGGAAAGCTATTGCTGAAAAAAAGTTAAATCAAGAGCAAAATATAAATGTGAATTATGTTACAGTTCAAATAATTTAGTAACACATCATAAAACATATAAAAAGACATGGATATGAGCATTTATATTGGAGTGAGGATTTGATTTGCTTATGTAATGAATGTCACAAAAAGTTTCATTTTTGAATAGGAGGAAATATGGCAAAAATTTAGGCAAATACAAACTAGCTTCTGGAGTAATACTTACATCCAAGAAGAAATGACAGCAGAAGATAAATACTTCTATTTATATTTAATGACAAATGAATTTACAACACAAATTGGAATCTATTCTATAACTAAAAAAAGCAAATGGCTTTTTGATTTAGGATATTCTATGGAGTCCGTGACTGCATTGTTACAAAGATTTGAAACATACCACAAGCTAATAAAAATATGATGTTGAATCAAGAGAAATTATCTTATTGAAATGGGCTGAGAATAATCTAAATATTGGTGGAAAGCCAGTGCAAGATTTGATAAAAAAAGGAAATTAAGCAGGTTAAAAAAATAAGGAATTTTTTTAACTTTAATGTATTCTAGTTGTCCTGAGAATTCTTTTGAAAAAAATTTTATAGGACTTTTTAATTTATAAAAAAATAACGTATCGTATAACGAGACTGCTAACGAGTCGTCTGACGTATCGTCAATAAATTTATCTAATTTTTGAAAAAAACAAAAAAACTAATAATAACAATAACTTTTACGAGTCGTCAGACGCATCGTTTAACGATACGGGGGCAATAAATAATAAAGAAGAAATAATAAATAATAATCATGATCATAATAATATAAATAATAATATTTATGATGATTTTAAAAAAATAAAAACAATGGTTCAAAGAAAATAAAATTGATTTTTTTCTAAAAAAAGCATGAAAATAAAATTATTGAGTTACTAAAAAAATAATTCAATAAATTATATTTTTAAAAGCTCTTCCAGGGACAAATGGATATCCTTAAAAAAATAAAAAAAGGATGTTAAAAAAATATTGCAGCAGTTTTTCTCAGCTCATTTGTTTAAAGGAACTTGTGAAGTAAATTTACAAGCTATTGAACAAAAAAAGAGCTTGAGCAAGAAAAAAATAAAAAAATGAACAAAAAAAGGAGTATAAAGGAAATGATAAAGTTATGGAAATCTTTAAAAAAATTTACCTACAGAGCAGCAGTTGAAAAATTGAAGATGAAATTATAGAAGAATTTAAAAAAATCCTGCTCTCAGAGAAATTAAAAAAAAATAGAAGTAGTCTTTTATTTAATGATTTCTCAAAAAAATAAAAAAAGAAAAAAATAACTGAATTAGGATTGCTAAGTGCCTAAAAAGGAGAATAAATGGGAGAAACTGTAAAAATAAATATGCCATTTGATAAATGGTGTAAATTACAAAAAGACTTTGAAAGAGTAAATTCTAAGCTTCCAGAGAATGAAAAAAATTAGATTTTTGAAAAAAATATAAATACTGTGTAGATTGGGGTAGATTATCTTTTTGATTTGCATGGTGTAGAAATGGGAGCATTTAAAAAAACTAAGAGAACCTGAATTTTATAACAAGAAAGGAGAAAAAAATATTAAATGAAATTACGTGGAAAATTTTTATAGCATTGCAACAGGAGGAGTTTATAAAGCTTTTGAATGTTGATTTCAAGGAAAGAAAAAAATAAAAGGAACAAACCAAAAAAACTGGTGAACAAGAATTTAATTTTTTTCAGATGTTATTTGGCTAGAAAGTACAGGTATAAAAAAATTGATAAAAAAACTACATTTACACAGATGATTATGTGTTAGCTGTTAAGGATCATAAAGTTATAGCTTGTGGAGTTGTAAAAGAAGAGAGCAGATGGAAGTTATGCAATAGTTAATAAAAAAATCAAGGTATAGTAAATCCACTTTTACAGCTTCAGTTCGATGGAGCAAAATTAATAAATTTGCAAAATCACAAAAATATATTTTGCTAAAAATCAAAAAAATAGGAGGATATTGATGGGAATTATTCTTGTTAAAAAAATAATAAAGGTGGAGTAGGTAAAACTTATATAACTTTACAATTAGCTGCTTTATAAAGCTTTTTATAAAAAAATAAAAAAACTTTGATCCTTACCAGCGATTCCCCAAAATGATATTTTTAAAATTTGCAGGTATTAAAGTTGATGATACTAGCAAAGCTGGACTTGAAGATTTCATTGAAGGTAAAAAGTTATAAAATTAAGAAATTAAGAGATAATCTTTACTTCTTACATTTACAAGGATATAAGATTAAGAATTCTTTTTAATGAGTCTTTTAAGAAAGCTATAAATATTTTTGAAAGAGGAATTTGACTATATTGTTATTGATGGTTCTCCAGTAATGGGATTAGATAATTTATTTATAGAAATTGCAGAACATATAGTCATTCCAACTTTCTTAGATAGTATTACAACTCATTCTGTTTTTAAGTATGTTAAAAAAAGTAGATTTAAATAAAGTAAAAGCCATTGTTCCAAACAGAATTGGAAGAACAAAGTTAGAAAAAAAGAATACTATGACTTTTTAAATAAAAAAATTAAGTATCCAAGGAATTCATTTAAGTTTTTCCTATTCCACAACTTAGCCTAATTTCTAAATTAATAGATAATGAAACATTATTATGGGAGAGTAAAGCTCAAAAACTAGATTATATAAAAGGCATTTTTTTATAAGTATTTGGAAGGAGATAGACAATGAATAAAAAAATTTAGAAAATGATTTTTAATGAAGTTATAGCTTCTAAATCCGAAATAAAAAGAGTTTAACTTCGCTAGTTACGAATTAAATGATGTTGAAATAGCCACTATATCAGAACAAGAAAAGATATTTATGAATACATATAAAAAAATATAAAAAAATAATTTATTTGAAATGTGTTCTTCTTTAGCTGTAATAGAAAAAAACTTTAAAAACCTACCAACTCATTTATGGCTTGGTATGAATCTAAAGGACTTACAAAAGATGCTGTTTCAGTTTATTTAAAAAAAGATGGAATTTGTATTTAGAGTTTCAAAACTATAAAGATAAAAATTTTTTTGCTTATTCAGATCAAGCTATAAAAGATTTTTAACAAATAAAGAACTCCAATATGAAGAAGTACTAGGTATTTTTAGAAAACGATGTTTACAAAGTTAAAGAAATTAGAAAAGCAGCTTCTCCCAGCTATAGAAAAAAATAAAATGGAATTTCTTCCAGCTGGTCAAAAATATTTTTAATTTTAATAAAATTAAAAAAAATGGAAAAAAAGAGTTAAAAAAATTAAAAAGATGAAGAAAAAGAAGAATATAAAAAGAGAACTTACAGAATATGTAAAAAAATTACAACAACTAATGGAGGAACTATGAGTAATGAGAATCAAAATAATTTAATCAATAAAGAAGATTTAATAAAAAAAGCTAAAGAAAATATAGATTATAATAACTCTCTTGTGGAAGATGATGCAGCAGTTGCTATGCTAGGAATTTCAAGGATTGTTAATTTAAAAAAATGAAATAGAAGAACTTAAAGTTTTTCATAAAGGTTTTAAATAGAATAATTTAAAAAGACTTTATTATTTTTGCACTGCAAATGACTTGCTCGTGTTAATAAAGCCCTGGACAGTTTTATTTTTACAGTAAGTTATTTGCAGTGTCAATACATTTTAGGAGAATAAGATGTTAAAAAAATAAGAAAAAAATAAGAAAAAAATAGAAAACATAAAAAGATAAATTTGGAATATTTAAAAAAAGAAAGTAAGTAGACCAATTCTATATAAAGAAATTTATGGAATAAATCAGTTAAGTGCTTGTAATAGAAATGGTTCATATTCAAGCTGGGACTTCACTGGAATAATAAATGAAGTTAATGAATATGAAAAGATATGGTGTAGTAAAGGCTCAAATGGTTTTGACTTTATAGGAGTAGAAGTTTTTAAAAAGGCTTTCAAGGTCAGTCAAAGTATTATGGTTGGATGTAAAGGAGAAATAATGTTACTAAACATAAAAAAAAGTTGGAGAAAAATTTTTTTACTTAGTTAATGGGGAATATACTGCAAGTAGTTTTTAATGAAGCTGTTGTAATAGCTTATGAAAATAAAGAAAAAAATAAAAAAATTTTGAAGTGGAATATGCGAAACTACTTTTTTTGGAAAAAAATTAAAAATAAACTTAACTTTCCGTTTCTTTTTATTGGAAAGCTGGATGTGATCTTGTGGATATACTTAAATTAGCTTTAGCTGTTCTTATGGCTGAGAAAGGTGTTGTTAAAAAAATGAGAAAAAGCGAAGAAAAACAGAGAAGAGAGAAATCAAGATAAATGAAAAACGATAAAGGTTACTAAAAAAACCAACTGATGAAAAAAATTAGAATCAGCTTTACTTGCAACAATTATTCTTAATATCTCTAGGACTTGTACAAATCATAAAAATGTATGGGATAAAGAACTTAGAGAGAATGATGGAATCATTCCATTTAAAAAAATTATATGGAAATATGCAAGGTTCGTGCTTCTGCAGATAAGATATATGAAAAAAATACTTTGAACCCTACAGATGACGACATAGAAGATGATGTAAGAGGTAATTTCTTTTTATACAGAAGTTATGGGAAAACAAGCAATGAAATGCCTTTCAGGTATAAATGAAACTCCAATTTTAACACCTGATGACGTTTCTCAAAAAGCTTCCAGTAGGCTTTATGGGAACTCTTTGTTCCTGGGCAAGAATGGTTAAAGATTTAGATACTGCCAAAAATGAAAGGTGCTGCTAGAAGATTAGGAATAAGTGAAAAAGAATTAAATAAAATCTTTTAACTTTTTCAGATAAATATATGGCATGGGTATATGAAGAAATATCATTTAAATAATTTTTTTAAGGAGAAACAATGAAAATAAAAGTTAATCAATTTTTATGAAAAATGTTGATTGTCCTCGTGAATTTATCTGTGCACATTGTGGAGCTCATGTTTATGTTACTGATACTAAAGATAAGAGAGTTAAGTACTGTTCTGCTACTTGTGAAAAGCAATACTGGAGAGACAAGAGCAAAGCTGATGCAGCATATAAAAAAAGAGAAGTAAAGAAAAAAACAATAGGGATGAGAAATTATAGTAAAAAAAGAAATGGCTATTAAACTCTATAAAGAGAAAAAAAGAAGCAGAAGAATTTGATTGGAAAGAAAGAGGTAAAAATGAGTAATGGCTAAAAAAATCTAAGACATATGAAATGTATGATGAAATTTCAAAATATAAAAAAAGCCAGTGTAACGACAACTTCACTTTTAAAAACTTCTTTAAAAGAAATTTCAGATAAAGTTCTAGAAACAGAAAAAAAGTTTTTTTAAAAAAAGAAGAGATACGATGTTACACATGAAAATATAATAGAAATCATTTGTTACGAAATGCTTTTTAAATGCTAACAAAACAAGACTAAGTTCTTTAAACTATTGGGATTTAATAGAAATAATAAAAAAATGGTTTTTTTAAAGCCAAAATAGAGTTAGTTTCAACAGCTGATGCATGGCATACAGATTATATGTCTCATATCAAAGAAGTTTATTTAAAAAGCTATACCTGGATTAAAAAGAATTTGATAATCTTATAAAAACTTATACAGAACTTTCAAAAAAATGATGAATTCTGGAATAGATGTTAGTAAATTTCTAGAAGATACAAAAAAATCAACTATCTTCATATCCAAAAGATTTTTTTGCTTAAAATCACCATATTTATGTAACTTATTGACAGAAATTATTATTGAAGCAGAAGAAAAAAAGGAGAAAAAAATGAAAAAAATAGAATTAGTAAATAATCAATTAAATGTTAACTTAAAAACCAAATGATAAGATATTGCTTCAAACAAAAATCAGGAATAGCTAAATTTGAATATATATCAAGAAAAATGATGAACATCTTATAAAAAAAGAATAGAAGTAGAAAGAAAATACATCCTATACTTCACAGTTTCAAAGTTTTGGTTTGTAAAAAAATGGAACTGTAACTTATTTACTAGGAGATGATTAAATTGCAAAAAAATAGTTGAAATTTACAGAGAATGTGGAAATTTTTTTATGAAGCTGTTCAAAAAAAGTGGTTTACCTATTTTAGTTGCTCATAAAATTTTACTTACATCAGGATTATTAAAAAAATACAAGACAAAAATTAAATATGGTGGTAGATCTACAAGACTTGGTGGAGAAGCTGAAGAGTATTTTTCAAAAAAACTTGTACCTAAAGCAATCGATGCTAATAAATATTGGCAAAAAGAATAATCCAGTTTTTTTGATTTCTGTTTAGATGGACTTTATATTGATGTTAAATATTCATCTATAAGAATGAGAAGTGGTAAAAAAAGTCATGGGGTTTTTGATTGTAAAAAAATGGAGCAGATTTAATAGTTGGCTTCTTAGAGAGTGAACCTGGAGCAGGTTTAAAAAAATCCTTATATAGTTATTTTTTTCATAATCAGTTTGTTCCTTTAAAAGGAAATTTAACTATAACCGAAGAAACACCTAGATTTAACGATTTTCAGGTAAAAAAAGAAGAAGTAAAAAAATATAGTCGAAGAATATGCTGAGTTAAAAAAAGATATTGGAGGAACAAAAATGAATGATAATTTAAATCTTTTTTTAGTGGATCTGTTTCAAGTAAAAAAATATTATTGTAGAAGCTTCTGTTGATAATATAGTAAAAATACAAAGTTTAGTTCATAAACAAAAATTATGATGAAATATTTTTTTGATTGGATAAGATGTATGTTTTACACTTATTCAAATACTTGCAATAAAATTGGAGGCAGAAGATAGGGAAGAAAAAAATATAAGAATATAGTTAAAAAAATATGGTGAAGGAATAATTGATGTATTTATTGACTGTAATGTGGATCTGATTCAACTTTTTTTGAAAAAAATATTGATGATTATTTAGGAAAAAAATTCATCATAAGTTAGAAGTTCATAATAAAATGAAAGGGCAATTTTTTTACACCTTTTCATTTATCAAAATTATTAGCATACACAAGATTTGAAGAATTAAAAAAAGAATTAGATAGTGGAAAAAAATATTAAAATAACAGATTCAGCCTGTGGATCTGGTTGTTTAATATTAGGAATGTTAGCTGTTTTTAAAAAGAAAAAAAGGTATTAATTATCAAAATAAAATTTTTTTATAAGTTGCAGTGATCTAGATGAAAATGCTATTCAAATGGCTTATGTTCAATTAACTCTTGCTGGTGCTAAAGCTAGATGTAAAAAAATGAAGATGCTTTTAACAGGTAAATGTTTTTGGGAGCTGGGATACTTTCAGTTATGCTATTAGTGGTGACACAAGTTTAGAATTCGGAGTTGATTATGGAAGATATAAAGAATAGTATTATTAATCAAATTACTTTTTGAAATAAATAGAAATAATAATTTCAGTATTGATGATATTGAAAGAATCAAAAATACAATAATTATTCAGTTAAAAGATTATGATATCGTTTCAAAAATATGAAATAGTAGTTTCAGATAGAACTAATGCAGAGCTCTGGAAAAAAATTCTTTTTTAACAAAAAAAGCTGAGAATCTAAGTGACAAAAGTTTACTATACTATAAAAATTCTCTTGAATTATTTTTCTCTTTATAAAAAGATTTTTTTAAAAGTTACTACAGATGATATTAGATTATATTTAGCTGTAGAAAGAGAAAAGAACCAACAGAAAGCTGTTTCAATAGATAATATTAGAAGAATTTTTAAATTCCTTCTTTTCATTTTTTTAAATGAAGAAGAATACATTTCTAATAATCCTGTTAAAAAAATAAAAAAAGTTAAAGGGCAAAAAAACTGAAAAAAACTGCATTTACACAATTAGAGTTAGAAAAGCTTAGAATGGCTTGTGAAAACTCATTAGAAAAAAAGCAATGATGGAAGTACTTATATCTAGTGCTGTTCATGCAACAGAGTTGGCCAATATAAAAAAATTAGAGATATTGACTTTGAAAAAAATGAGATAAAAAAATTATTAGAAAAGGAAATAAAGAAGGAGTTGCTTTTATGAGTACAATTGCAGCACTTGCAATAAAAAATATATCAGTGAAAGAGGAAATTATAATACTCCTTATTTGTGGGTAGTTGATGGACTTATGTATAAATGTTATAGAAATCAAATTCTAGGTAGTAAGATTGATACTGCTGGATTTAGAAGAATATTAAAATCAATTGCAACCAGAGCCAAAAGTTGAAAATGTTCACCCTCACAGATTTAGAAGAACATTTGCAACAATGGCACTAAAAAAAGGAATGGATGTTGAAGAAATTCAACAAGTTTTTAGGACATCAGAACATAAATACAACTATGATTTATGTTAATGTAGATAAATCTAGTGTTAAAGAAAAAAATATAAAAAAATATAGTTGGTGGTTAGAATGGAAGCAATATCTTTTAAAAAAACGATACTTTTTAAGAGATTATAAAAAAATAATCTCATGAAAAAAACATAAGACATTAAGTCAAAGATTACAAATAGAAACTTCAGATATAAAAGAATTACAAAAAAAGAATTATTTTGTGAGTTATTTGATAATTATGGAATCTATGAAATAGATAAAGTTGCTAAAGAAATGGGGTATCCATACGATAGTATATTTATTAAAAAAATTGATTGAATGTGATGCAGATAAAATTATTGAAGAAAGAAGAGATAAAGAGTTTGAAGAACAATATATAATAGAACATTTGAAAGAAAAAAATCTTCTGTCTTAGCTAAAAATTATTTCTTTCAATACAAGAAGTAAGGAACATTAAAAAAAAATTTTTTTAGAAAATTTAATTTTATCATATCCTTTATTACATTACTCTAAATTAGCTGAGAAAGTAAATTGTACTCATTCAAAATTTAGTAGAATTTGTAGAGAGTGCAGAATAAATTTAATTGGTGATATAAAAAAATAGCAAGAGATAATTCTGTAAATTTAATTGAATTAAAACAAAGAATACAAGAAGGTTTTTACTTTTTGATAAATTGAAAAAAATATTTTGGTTTAGGAGAGGATAGACTTAAAAGAATCTTAGAGCAAAACAAATTAGAACTTTTAAATCAAAGAAAAAGTGCTTCGTGATGAAGATAAAGAAAAATATAGTTATAGATTATAATAATGGTGTTTCTATAGCCAAAAATAATGGAAAAAAATATCACACAAGTGAAAGTAGAATTAAAAAAAGATTTTTAACAGCTAAAATGTATTTTTTTGACAAAAAAATTATGAATTAAATGATGCTGAAATAAATTTTTTTAAAAGAGAATGCTCCAAATATGACATTGAAAGAACTATCAATGAAATTAGGGAGAAAAGGAAGTACATTAAGAACAATCCTGGGAATTTTAAAAAAATAAAATACAAAGCAAGAAACTGTAAAGGTGAATTATGGGAATGGAAAAGGTTTTTAATTGATAAGGAGAACTAAAAAAATGAAAAAAATACATTAAATGATTTGAATAATTACTTATTTTGCACAAATAGAAAGATTAGATGAAGAAGATATTAGTGAAGAAAAGTTGCATACTGAAATTCTTAGAGCTAAAAGCTATAGTTGGAGTTGCTACTGCAATTATAAATAATGCAGATGTTGCAATCCAAGCTATTAAAATGAAAGAAAGTGGAATCACTGAAAATATGAAATTACCTAAAATGTTAGAGGTATAAAAATGAGAAGAAAATTTAAAACAATAGAATTTGAATTCTTAAGAAGTTTTTAAAGGTACTAAAAAAATAAAAATGAATTATTAGAATTATTTAATAATAATTTTGAAAAAAATAATTTTAAATCAGCTAGAGTATTTGCTTCACAGATACAAAATACCTTTTAAAAAAATTACCTTCTTATACTTTTTAAGAAAGGATTTACACCTTGGAATAAGGGTAAGAAAACAGGAGTAAGACCTCCTAATCTTTTCAAAAAAAGGAAATGTTACATGGAATACTAGAGAACTTTTATTCTGAAAGAGTAGATAGAGATGGTTATACATATAAAAAGCTTGTCAATAAAAAAAGATGGAAATTAAAAACATAGATGGATTTGGGAACAAAAAAATATGGAGAAATTCCAGCAGATCATGTAATAATTTTTTTGCTGATGGGAATAAAGAAAATTTTTGATATAAAAAAATTTGCTTCTGGTTTCCAGAAAAGAATTAGCTGTTTTAAATAAAAAAATAATCTCATAAAAAAATGATGTTGAACTAACAAATATAGGAGTAACCATAGCTAAAGTTAAAAATTGCTATTGCAAAAATAAATAAGAAGCAGGTGAAAAAAATGATTAAATATAAAGGAACAATGCAAGTTGTTCAGGATAATTCAAAAAGAACAGTGAAATTTGAAATAAATACAGAATATTTAATGACAGAAAATGAATTAGAAGAATTTGAAAGAGACTTCAAAAAAACAATTTTATGAGAACACATAATGGAAAGATAGAAATATTAAATTTTTTTATAGGAGTTGATGAGAAATGAATAGAGACATAAAATTCAGAGCTTATGTAAAAAGATAGAAAAGCAATATTTGAAGTCATATTAATTAATTATGTAACTAAAAAAAGGTAACTTATTTATTTGAAAAGAGTTGGACATTTGTTAAATATAAGACACGAGAAATTCAATGATATTGAACTTATGCAATACACAGGATTAAAAAGATAAAAAAATGAAAAAGAAATTTATGAAGGAGATATTGTAAAAATTTAAAGATTGCAGTATAGATGGAACTAAAGAATTTTTATAATATAGGTGTAATTGAAAGAGAGGGAAAAAGAGATGAATTAGTAATAAGCCAGCTCATATTTGAAAAAAATCTTACTTTACAGAAAAATTATATGGATTTTATAAATCAAACTTTTTGAACTTAGTGAAGTAATAGGAAATATTTATGAAAACCCTGAACTTTTGAAGGTGATAGAATAAGTGGAGAAATATACAAAAATAGATTTAGACGAAGCTATAATACACTGTAAAAATAAAATAAAAAGAACTTGAATGTGGAGAATGTAAAGAAGAACATAGGAAATTATTAGAAATGCTTATAGATTTAAAAAAAGTACAAGGAAGTGAAATAATGGAAATCAAAAAAACCTAAAAATTTTTAGAGATATATTAAGTTTACAAAAAAATATTTAGATGATAATATTAATAATATTAGAACTAGAACTTTTGAAGATATCAAGATGTCATTAATTGCAGAATGTGTTGAATTTAATGAGGAGACTATGTTTTCTCATAAAACTTGGAAAACAAAAGAATATCGTAGAGACAAAGAATTAGAAGAACTAACTGATGTTTATTTTTTTCTTTGCTCAATTGATAAATTATCTTGATGATGATAAAAAAATGAAGCCTTAAAGGAAGCTATTTGTTTTTCTTTTTGAAGAAAAAAATATTCATACAGATGAACCTGATATTTTAAGATTTATTCATTATGTCTATACTGATAAGTTAGCAATAGCTATGGATGAACTGATTGCAATTACATATCAATATAATTATACAACAGATAATATTTTTAAATTCTTATTGGGTAAAAATGGAAAAACATGAAAAGAATAGGCAAAGAATGGAATTAGGTGATAAAAATGACAACACAAGAAATGAGAACATCATTAGAAAAAGAATTAGAGAAGCTTCCTTTTTATATCAACAAAAGATACAGCTGATTTTTTTAGGAATTAGTAAAAGTAGTGTCTTAAAGAAAACTGAAACTGGAGAATTAAAATCTATAAGAAATGGAAGATTAATTAAAAATACCAAAGGAATGTCTGATAGAGTATGTTTTTAAATGCGATGTAAGAAATTAGTATATTGACTTTTTTAATAGTTGACCGATAATTCTTTATCGGTAGCTATTAAAAAAAGATGAAGGAGGAATCTTGTATACATCAAGCTACACTAGAAAAAGAGGTAAGTTTTACCATTTAGTTTTTTTGAATATAAAAAAATAAGAAAAAAACTGTGAAATCAAAGTCATCTAAAACTGATAATGAAGAATTAGCTGAAGAAATGTTAAAAAGTTTTTTTGAAGAAGAATGTAGAAAGTTTTTTTGGAATATCTGAAGATAAAAAAAGTTGGCAGCAGGAAAAGTGTCTTTACAAAAAGTGGACCAGGATGTAAATCTTTTTGATAAAGAAATTAGCTTCTGTAATTTCATTTTAGGGTATGTGAAAATGAGATTTAAAACTATTGATGATGCTACATACTCATCTTATCTATCAAATACAAAAAAATATCTATATTACCTTACTTTTTTTAAAGAAAATAAAAAAATTAAAGGATATAAACACATTTGATATCCAGAAGTATTATTTTCATGAATTAAATGTAAGAGGAGTTTCTGCTAATACTGTTATTCATTACCATAATCTTTTAAGTTTAACATTCAAATATGCTCAAAAAAATAGGAATAATTGATATAAATCCTATGTTAAATGTTGAGAAACCTAAAAAGGTTAGGTATATTGCAAAAAGTTTATAATCATGAACAAATAAAAAGAAATGCTTGAAATCTTAAAAAGAGAAGATAAAGCATTGTACTTAGGAGTAGTTATAACTAGCTTCTTTGGTTTAAGAAGAAGTGAATTACTAGGTTTAAAGTGGTCAGCTATAAATTTTTGCAGATAATACAATGAGTATTATTCATACTGTTACAGAGACTAACTTAAATGGTAAAAATGTTTTTAATAAAAAAAGATAAGACAAAAAAAGTACAGCTGGTTTAAGAAGTTTTTGTTTTTACCTGGATCTATAAAAGAGATGCTTCTGGAGTTAAAAGAAGAGCAAAAAAAGAAATAAAGAAAGACTAGGTAAAGGTTATTATAAAAAAAGATGAAGAATATGTTTATGTTAATGAAGGTGGAGAGTTACACAAACCCTAAGTTCTTGACTAATGGTTTTAGGAAGTTCTTAGCAAAACATAATTTAACACATATTAGGTTTCATGATTTAAGACATAGCTGTGCAACAATATTATGTGAAAGTAATGTAAATGTAAAAGACATTCAAATGTTCTTAGGACATAGCAGTGCTAAAACTACAATGGATATATATGTACATCAGATGAACAGGAGTAATTTATCAACGATATCTATAATTAATGAAAAAAATAGGTATCTGATAAACTTACTAAGTCAATCAAAATAAAAAAAGTTACCATTAAAAACTAATGGTAACCCAGATATTTATGTATTTTGTTTGACTTTTCGACCCTGTCAAAACCTGTCAAAATAATTTTTTTGAGTACCGCTAATACTCAATAAATCAGTGTTATATGGCGGTGAGAGAG
>BNJS01000641.1_pt1 | contig 42358 bp, 56 predicted proteins | sample 8540461 | NCBI WGS metagenome assembly BNJS01 (sample SAMD00202454, study PRJDB9452) | human saliva metagenome | isolation source: human saliva | place: Japan
TTCCTCCTCTGTATTTTTCCACTAGGGAAGTGCAACACTACAGCCTCAAATTTAGATAAAATACTTCGTGGGGCGTACGGTAGCCGAGCTTCTTTCGCGGATGATTATTTAGCCTCCATTCTATCTCTTTGAGATCACCCTTGGTAAGACCGTCGAAGGAGCTGTGCTTAGGCAAGTACTGCCGGATTAAAGCATTGGCGTGTTCGATGTGGCTTATCAGTGGAGCGATACGGACGAGCAAAAGTAGACCGGCACCCCTAAACCTTGCTCGATACTCCTAAAAGCACTCAAAACTCCGGGCCATTGTCCGTAGTGATCGAGTGAAGTTGGGCCACGCCGCTTGAGGAAGGCTAAACGACGATTCACGGCCCGAGCTATTGGTTTGGCTTTGCGCCCGCGAGGAAGAGCTTCTAGGAAGATGTAGTCCGTCTTGCGATCCGTCAGCGTAAGGATGGCCTCGCTGCTAGAGGCCCCTAAGATCAAGTCCATCTCCATATCCCCCATACGTCCCTGCTCGTCGATGATCTCTGGGCGATCGAGAATGCTCTTATACCGCCCTCTCTTCTTGCTATTGCGAGGGACGGAGTGTCGCTTGCGACGATGCTTCAGACCATGCCGACAGTAGCTATATAAATCACCTCCACTACGCTTGTCGGCGTGTAGCCAATTGTAGATCGTGGTCTTTCCCACCATCGCTATCCCTTCTAAACGAAGACGACCGGATATCTGTTCGGGAGACCATTGCTCCTGCTGAAGCAGGCTGGCTATACGAGCCTGAAGAGAGCGGGTGAAGCGGCGGGGATGCTGTCGCCAAGCAACTCGCTCTTCAGCGAGCATCTGTGCATGCTGGGCACTATAACCACGCTTGTGACTATTGCGACGGAGCTCACGACTAACCGTGCTAACATGCACCTCAATGGTGCGGGCGATAGAGCGAAGGGAGCGACCCTGTTTGTAGAGCTGAGCAATTGTGTACCTTTGCTCACGATTCAATTGGTGGTAAGTCATTTCAACCTTCAATATACGACCTTTGGATCATACAGCCAGTGAGCTTCTTGCACGCTGGCTGTCTTTTTATCCAGACTGTTGCACTTGAGGGTGGTGGAATGTGCAGCAGAAGAAAAAGTCCAAAAATGTTTTTGGTGGATAAAAAGAAAATGATTACCTTTGCATCAAATTATCGCCCTTAGGTGGAAAAACTAAGGCTCGCCACCCCAGAAATGAGGTGGCTTATTTTTATATAACAGTTAAGGAAATGGAAGAAAAGCAAAAGAGGGTTATCGTCTATATCGACGGATTCAACTTTTACTATGGACTGAAATCGACTACACGATGGCGGAAATATTATTGGCTTGATATCGTCAAATTATTTGAGAGCTTCGTACGCGCCCCTAATCAGGATTTGATTGAGGTAAAATACTTCTCTGCCAGACCTGATGACATAGAACAAAGCCGACGGCAGAATGCTTTCTTTCAGGCAAATAAAGAGAATCCGAAATTCCGTTTAATCTTGGGTAAATATCTAAAAAAGAGATTACCTGTTTCAAGTGTGGGAATGTAATTCATACTCACGAGGAAAAAGAAACGGATGTAAGGATTGCGACACAGATCGTAGCAGACGCCTACCAAAAAAATTGTGATGTTGCCATTGTAGTTTCTGCTGACAGCGACATGATTCCAGCAATTGAACTTGCGACACAGGCACGGCAGAAAGTGTTCGTGTATTTTCCTCCCAACCAGTACTCAAGTAACTTGGCTCAATGGGGATTGGACAACCTACACAATTGAAGCGGTATGAAAATAGGTTTCGCCAAAGTCTTTTACCTGATACCATCCATCTTTCCGTTTCTAACTACGACTTGCAGATACCGGAAAAGTGGAAAGCGTATCAATGACAAGCAAAGTGTAAGAACAAAATCTGCGACCAATAGTTGCAGAAACTAAATCAAGGGAGATACTCCAAACCAGAGTATCTCCCTTTTGATTTGCACTTGAGGGTGGAATGTGCAGTAAAGAAACAATCCGCAATTTATTTGCCTGTTTCTTTTTCATCGACGTACCTTTACAAGAAGAGTGCCCCACACAAGCACCCTAATATCACCACCATGAGCACAATGAATCCTCATGCCATCACCCCCATTATAAGGAGGAGTAGTGTAGCCCTGCTCCTCTTGGGGTTAAGTGCACTACTCAGCTCACTCCAAGCTCAGACGCCTACGGATAGCCTCCGCTCGGATGGGGGCTGGGAAGCCTTTATCGAGAGCCAGCTACAGGTGGGCTTGCTTACCGAAGACGAGGCGCACGAAGCGGCAGCTCTCTATGACGAGCTAAGGCGAGCCCCGCTGGACATTAATTCCGTCCGAGAGGAGGAGCTACGTCGACTCCCGATGCTCTCGGACTATCAGATCTATCAGTTCGTCCGCTATCGCACCGATCATCAGGCTTTTCATGAACTCTCAGAGCTGAAGCTGGTACCAGGCTGGAGCCTCTCGCTCATCGCTCTGCTACACCCCGTCATAGTCTGTCGCCCCATAGTCGAGGCGCCTCCCTTGCTGGGAAATACGTTAGAAGCCACCCACGAGGCTCGTGTCTTTTATGGTAAGCGTAGTGGCACCGGCTTTGCTTCGAAGAAGCCACTTCTCGGCTCGGAGGATGCATTACGGCTAAGCTATAGCTATGCTACGCCCCATAGCCTGAGTCTCTTCATCGCGGGGGAGAAGGACTATGGCGAGCCTTGGCGGCGGGGAGCGCACCGAGGATTTGATGCCTATAGCCTGCATGCCCAACTGGAGCATCGCGCGCTGACCCTTGTCTTGGGTGACTACCGCGTGGCACGTGGCAGTGGGTTGATCCTCTCGCAAGGAGCCTTCCCGCTGAGCTTCCTCTCACTGACCCCACGCCAGGGTACGGGTGTGCGTCCTGTGCGGAGTATGACTGAGAGCGACTTCTCCCGTGGGGCAGCTGGTATGCTTAGCTTGGGGAGCTACCGCTTGGGGCTCTTCGCCTCTCATCGCCGTATAGACGCACACCGCTCTGACGAGGGCTTTCTTACAGCGCTCTCGGAGACGGGCCTGCATACGACAGAGCCTGCTTGGGAGGCACGTCGGCAAGCCTTGACTCGGCTCTATGGAGGCTGGATCGAATATCGTGTGCCCGATCTTGAACTATCACTGCAGGGGATGTATCAAGATTGGCAAGGGGATCGACTAAGACACCCGCCAGGGACTCAAGGTGATGCGACGCTGGAGGGGTTGCAGAGCTATACCGCCTGGAGCTTCTCCTACCGCTATCAGGCACTCCGAGGGCACCTGCGCCTTAGTGGTGAGGCGGCCTATACCTCTCGCTCAGCGTGGGCTTTCATCCAGCACCTCTCCTATCTCCAAGGAGGCTGGGCGGACTTTCGCCTCTCCCTCTGGCATATCGGGGCGCATTACTGGACCTATTATGGGCGGGCTGGCACGCATGCACTCCGTCCGCATAGTGAGGATGGTGGTCGTCTACAACTACAGCTTACTCCCTTCAGTAGCTTAGGATCGACCCTCCTTTATCTCGATGCCTACCGAGCCTACTCGCAGAGATCGGGAGATAATGCAGCACGTTCGGCTGTGAGCTATGGCCTAGTGACCAGTCTCCAGATAGAGCGTGAGGCAAGTCTAAGGCTACACTATCGGGGGCGAAAGGATAGTCATCGCTTCAAGCTTGAGGGGGCGTATGATCTCGGCGCTTGGCAACCTCACCTTGCCCTCCTCTATGCCCGTGGAGCCGCGTCTTCGGGATGGGCTGTACAGGGGACGCTTGCGATGGATTCCCTCTGAGCGATTACAGCTGGATCTTTTAGCAGACGCCTTCGATGCTTCCAGCTGGGATAGCCGGCTCTATACGCTGATGCCGATGCTACGAGGTGAGTATGGTGCGACTCTATTATATGGTAAGGGAGCTGTGTTCGGAGGGCGGGTGCGCTATCGTCTGAGTTCGCATTGGCAGATCGAGGGGCGTGTGCAGCATGAGCATCAGCAGCGTGATGTGCGCCCGACGAAGACACTCTTCGCCCTCTCCCTGCGCTATCGTGGATGGTAAAGGGCGCTGTAGATACGCGTCTCTTGGGCGGTTTGATTTGGCTAATAGGGCGATTATCTCTACCTTTGCGGGGCAAAAGTACATAGTACTCAGCCGAGTAAGATGAGAGTTTTCTCTCACTGGTCCTATAGCTCAGTCGGTTAGAGCACCTGACTCATAATCAGGGAGTCCTTGGTTCAAGCCCAAGTGGGACCACACACTATAGTAAGGAAGCGAAACGGAGTAAGTGATTGTTGATCACTTACTCCGTTTCGCTTGTATTTGCCTCTCTTACATGTAGACCATTACAAGCCCTTATGCATTCCTCTTCTCGTGCGTGCGTTACGTCTGATATAATAATGCTAACTTTGTGGCTTCATAATAAGCAAAACCGTAGAGTTAAGTAACATCCGTCAATGAGAGAAATAGTACTCAAGGGGCTTACCTTCGTGCCCTATATTGATGCCAAGACCATAGGCCAGGCAGTCAAGAAGCTCGGGGAACGCCTGAAAGCTGACTTTAAAGATCGTGACCCGCTCTTTGTCTGCATCATGAATGGCTCATTCATGTTTGCCTCCGAGCTCATGTACGCTATCGACGAAGACTTCGAGGTTGCCTTTGCTCGCTATAGCAGCTACCAGGGGACCAAGAGTACCTTTGAGCTCAAGGAAGTGATGCCCGTGACGCAGTCCCTCGAGGGGCGTGTCGTCGTCATCGTCGAGGATCTTATCGACACGGGCTTCACCATGTACAATCTGCAAAAGCACTTCTATAGCCTGGGGGCTAAGGAAGTCCACATCGCTGCGATGCTCTCAAAGCCCGAGGCCTTGAAGTGTGACGTCCACACGGACTACGTAGCGATGGAGATCGAGAATAAGTTCATCCTCGGTCATGGCCTTGACTACGATGACTACGGTCGCATGTTCAGAGATATTTATCAACTAAAAGACTAATCATACTTTAGAGACAACGATGCTTAATTTAGTGATCTTCGGAGCACCAGGCTCTGGCAAGGGAACACAGAGTGAAGTCCTTATCGAACAGTTCGGGTTCGATCATATTTCCACCGGCGACCTCCTGCGCGCAGAGATCAAGCAGGGTAGTGAGCTGGGGAAGTCTGCCAAGAGCTATATCGACGCCGGTCAGCTTGTCCCCGACAGCCTGATCATCAGCATGATCGAGAAGGTACTCCAGGAGCGCCAGCCCAAGAAGGGCTTATCCTCGACGGGTTCCCCCGCACTGTAGCTCAGGCCGAAGCGCTGGATGCGCTCTACGCCAAGCACGGGACTGCTGTACATGCTGTCCTGGACCTTCAGGTCGCCGAAGACGAACTCATCCAGCGCCTACTGAAGCGCGGTGAAGAGAGCGGCCGTAGCGATGACAACCTCGAGACCATCCAGAAGCGCCTCGGTGTCTATCACGCTCAGACGGCTCCTATCGCTGAGCACTACGCTAAGAAGGAGTGCACCACGCCATCGAAGGTAGCGGCGCTATCGCTGATATCACGGCTCGCATCGCTAAGGTCGTCAACGCCCCTAAAGCTAAGGACAAGACCACCAGCACGTAGCCCAGCCTCATTGGTTGGAGGACAAGGCATAGTGCCTGGAGCGTGGCGCTTCTCACCCACGGGTGAATCGGCTGACCAGACTTCAGACACGTGCCTTTCCTTATTTTTGTACCACATTAATCATAGAAGACGAGAGCCACTATGGCAGAATCAAACTTTGTAGACTACGTCAAGATCTACTGTCGCTCAGGTAAGGGCGGCCGAGGCTCTACGCACTTCCGTAGAGAGAAGTACATCCCCAAGGGCGGCCCTGACGGTGGGGATGGCGGTCGTGGTGGTGACATCTATATCCGCGCCAATGAGAACTACTGGACCCTCCTCCACCTGCGCTATCAGCGCCACGTCATCGCGACAAGCGGGGGCGGTGGTGGTAGAAACCGCTCCACGGGTTGTGATGGTGAGGACCAGATCATCGAGGTACCCGTAGGTACCGCCGTCTACGATGCCCTCACAGGGGAATTCATCATGGATCTCAACCGCCACGGGCAGCAGGAGCTTCTCGTCAAAGGCGGTCGTGGCGGTAAGGGAAATACCTTCTTCAAGACACCGACCAACCAAGCACCACGCTATGCGCAGCCTGGTGAGCCTGCTCAGGAGCGTACCGTCATCCTCCAGCTCAAGATGCTCGCTGATGTCGGCCTTGTTGGCCTTCCTAATGCAGGGAAGTCCACGCTCCTCTCTGTCATCACTGCAGCTAAGCCCAAGATCGCGAACTATCCCTTCACGACGCTGGAGCCCAACCTCGGTATGGTGCGCTATCGTGATGACCGCTCCTTCGTTATGGCAGATATCCCTGGTATCATCGAGGGTGCTGCAGAAGGGCGTGGCTTAGGCTTGCGCTTCCTTCGACACATTGAGCGCAATGCTCTGCTCCTCTTCATGATCCCAGCCGATACGGAGAATATCGCCGCCGAGTATCGTCTCCTCCTCAGTGAGCTGGTCAAGTACAATGCTGAGCTCACGGAGAAGCGCAAGGTCCTCTGCATCACCAAGTGCGACTTGATCGATGAAGAGATCCAGGGCTGGATCGTTGACGAGCTGCACAAGGAGCTACCCACAGAACTGCCTATCTGCTTCATCTCCGCTGCTGCTCACCAAGGACTCACCGAGCTGAAGGACCTCCTGTGGCAGGAGCTTAATCGTGAGACGAAGCACCGCACCGAGTCTATCATCCAGCAGTCTATCGACGTGACGAGCCTTGCTTTCGATGATGATGATGAGCTTCCCAGCTTCGATGAAGAAGACGAAGACTTCGAAGAAGAATGGGATGATGAAGATGGCGACCTGGAGTTCGATTGGGACGATGTCGAGATCGAAGCTGACGATGCTATTGAGGAATAGATAGCCGTCGTCGACAACTAATTACACGTTACAAAGGGCGTCTCTGGGTGCATTCCCAGAGGCGTCCTCTTGCATTTCTATATGGATGCAACGCGATGCTTGGGATTATATTAGGTATTGCCTACCTTTAGCATCGTGAGTGTACGCTGAAAATGTCACGACTCATCCCTCTGCATTATAGATTATGAGTGATAAGTTCAGTGGGCATAGACACAAAGAGGATGCCGAAAATCTTAGATAGAGTAGGCTTAGAAGAATAACCATCATGAAACCGATGCAAGAAGTTATCTACAATGAAGACACACTGATTCGGGTGAAGGAGGGCCATGTGACGGTCTATCGAGTTCATCCAACTAATAGCGTAAAGGGCACACTACGAGAGCTCTCGGAGCAACATGGCTTTGAGTATCAGAAGGAATGGAATACACGGAGCTTTTGGAGCTAAGCTGATCGCTGACTTCGGAGGTAAGACAGAGGCTCTCATCGGGAGCTACCTGATTCGTAAGATAGAGGGAGGAGCAATCGAAGTATATCGTATCTGTGATGAGGTTAAGAATGAACTCATCCGAATTTCCGAGGAGCTGGGGATTGATACCAGTGGCTCTCTTGTAGAGCTTGCTCAAAATATCATTGCGGAACTTAATAGAGTCCCTGAGCCAGATAGGCCTGCATCCGTAACCATCCCACAAGCTACACACCCTCTGCTGCAGAAGCTTCTGCAGGATATACAGGACTTCTTTAAGACGGTGAAGACCTTCACCTTCTATAATGAGGCGAGCTTACAGCTCAATCTCTCCAACTACCTCATCAATACAGGGACACTACGCCAGTATAGAAGTAGAGTATCTGATAGTATCTCCAGATGAAGTTGAGGGGCTGACGTCTAAGCGCTGCTTTATTGATATCGTTGTAAAGAATGAATCAGGGGAATATGCTCTTCTTGAGCTAAAGTATCCCTTGTATATCCCCGAAGGAGTTATCACTTCACGTCTAGGGGCTAATATTAAGCGGGAGATCTATGCAGTGAAGCAAGGAGCACAGAATGTAGTACGCTATCTTTTCTGGAAGGATGTGAAGCGTATAGAGTATTTCAGTAGCCTCTCTAAAGACGCTGTTGGAGGGATTGCACTCCTCTTGACAAATGACTCGATTTACTGGACTTCACCTAAGAGTGAAGGCGATACGACAGCTCTCTATCGAGAATTCTCTCTCAAGGCGGGGCCATCTAGTCTCAGCACTAAGAGCCGACGTTGGCGAGAAGAAGATGGGACCGAGCGTGTGTGGAATAGCTATCCCGGGTTTTGATTTGGAGAAAGCTTATCCTCTTTACTGGGGGGATCCTCTTGCACCAATCAAGGTAGGGGAGAAAAAGGATTTGATCTTCCAGCCCTGCTTTGTGGTCGTTGAGAAGTAGTCTTCTACCGACAGGCTCTATTAGAGAGGGGGCGTCTCTGGGTGCATTCCCAGAGGCGCCCTCTTGCATTTTCGGATATTTATACTACTTTTGCACTGGGTAAGTCCTATACGACCAGCTCCCTTTGACTCCCCCAGGGCTTGATCGCAGCAAGGGTATTAGGTTGTAGCGGTGCGATATAGATCGCTTACCCACCTGCCTCTTTAGCTCAGTTGGCCAGAGCACGTGATTTGTAATCTCGGGGTCGTTGGTTCGAATCCGACAAGAGGCTCAAAGAAAGAAAAGGGGATGTGCCAATCGACACATCCCCTTTTCTATTGCCTTTTAATATGAGATGATGATATCTCGGTCTGCATAGAATTAATCCGCCTATGACAAGCAAGCATTACATACTATTATTAAGTGGCTGCCTACTCCTCTGTGCAAGTGCCGAGGCGTCGGTAGACAAGCTCCTTCCTCGCCCCCAGCACCTGGAGATGCACGCAGGGAAGTGCAATACGAGCCGTCTTAAGCCCGAGGGGCTGTATCTACAGGACGAGCTGAAGGAAATACTTCAGCGGAACGGCTGTGCCATCGATTCGCGTAGCCCCATCGTGGTGCGCACCTCGATCGTGCCCTCGCTCCCCAAGGTTTATTTCAATAAGGAGGAATCCTATCGCCTTCGCATCGGATCGGATGGTATCTACGTGGATGCACTCGAGCGTATCGGCTTGTATCGTGGCTTGCAGACTTTAGAGCAGCTCCTCATCTCGGCAGAGAAGAAGGGCGAGCTGGAGGCGTGCGATATCATTGACTGGCCTTCCTTCCGTATGAGAGGCCTTATGCACGATCTCGGCCGTGCCTTCATCCCCGATGGAAGAGCTGAAGAAGCAGGTACGTCTTTTGGCGCAATACAAGGTCAATACGCTGCACCTGCACCTCACCGAGCATCAAGCGTGGCGACTGCAGAGCAAGCGCTATCCTCAGCTGACGGAGGCTCGCCACACGACACGTATGCCAGGGAAGTTCTACACCCTCTCGGAGCTACAGGATCTGGCGCGCCTGTGCAAGGAGCTACGTATCACACTCATCCCCGAGATCGATATGCCGGGTCACAGCTCCGTTTTCTCGCGAGCTATGGGCTTCGATATGCAGACGCTCGAGGGCAAGCGCGCCCTCAAGGACATCCTTACAGAGCTGGCCGAGAGCCTTGATGTGCCTTACATTCACTTGGGTACGGATGAGACAGACTTCACGGATAAGCTCTTCGTCCCCGAGATGGTCGAGCACGTTCGTTCGCTTGGAAAGAAGGCTATCGCGTGGAATCCCGGCTGGCCCTTCAAGAGTAAGGAAGTCGACCTCCTCCATCTATGGAGCTCAAAGGGGACGCATCGTGTACGGCACGCCCGCTATCGATAGTCGCTACCATTACCCTCAATCACTACGACCTCTTCGCCGATATCCAGATGCTCTACAGCAGCAAGATCCTCGGGGTCACGGCGAGCAATACGAACGTGATGGGGGCGATACTCGCCGTATGGAACGACCGCTATGTGGAGTCTCCCCGCGCTATCATGCAGGAGAATGCCGTCTACCCCAATATGCTTGCTTTGGCCGAGCGTGCTTGGCTTGGGGGCGGTGCGGGCTACTTCAACGCTCCGACCGCAGCGCTTTCTCCCGAAGCGAGCGCCGAGACGCGAGAGGCGTTCGTAGACTTCGAGCGCAGACTCCTGTGGCATAAGGATCGCGTCTTCGCCGGTGAGCCCTTCCCCTACGTGGCGCAGAGCCATGCCCAGTGGTATATCAGCCCCGTCTATCCCAACGGTGGCGACCTTTCGGCTTCGTACCTTCCCGAAGAGCAGTACCTCAAGCAGATGAAGGCGCACCAGTATGCACCGCCTGCCGAGGTGGGTGGAGAAGCCTACCCCTACCAGCGTACCAGCAGTGGCTCGGGTGTCTACCTCCGTCACACGTGGGGAGACATTTGCTACGGCCTCGTCCCCAATGCATCGGAGAATAGCACCGTCTACGCTACAGCTTGGGTGCACAGCGATGCCGCCACGACGGCAGGCCTGATCTTCGAGACGCAGAACTATAGCCGTTCGGAGGCGGACGTAGCTCCCCAGCAAGGCACGTGGGACTATAAGGGCAGCCGTCTGTGGGTCAATGGAGAAGCTATCGCGCCTCCCCGCTGGCAGAATGCTGTCGGGCAGCGTAACATTGATCTTCCCCTTGCCAACGAGAACGCAGCTTCGCGCCCACCCCTACAGATCCAGCTGCAGAAGGGCTGGAATCAAATTCTGATTAAGCTACCGATTGGGCGCTTCACGCTCCCCGAGATTAGGCTGAATAAGTGGATGTTCGCCGCAGCGATCACTACGCCCTGACGGCAGTAAGGCTTTGCCGAACCCTACAATACGCCAAGCCCAGCCTCAAGTAGGCGCTTCGGCTTCGGCTCATTTAGCATAAGAGGGTGCAAGGGAAGGACACTTCCTTTGCACCCTCTTTTCTTGTGATAATCAAGGGGATGAGATCTCCGTATATACGGCCGGAAACTTCCGTATATGCGCAGGGGAATTTTCGTATATACGAAAATAAATTTCCGCATATGCGAAAAAATATTTCTGCATATACGGAAATTTATCACTGTACGCACAGCGTTTTTTCGCCATGCTTTCATAGGAAGAAGGCGGGGGCTTGGGCGCCTTAGCGAGGGGCGAAAAGCGAGAGAAGAGCCTTCCTCCTCTTGCCTTCCAGCGAGGCTACACGGGGAGCGTCCAGTGCGCGCGCAGGATGGGCAGCGCTTCGGAGAGCTCTTGCATCGAGTCGAAGACGAGGTGTGCACCTTCGTCAGCAAGAGCGCTGTCGGGAAGCAAGCCCGTATTCACCGCTATGGTGAAGATGCCTGCAGCGACGGCCGCCCGCACACCCATGGGGGCGTTCTCCACGACGAAGGCCTCGGCAGCGCTTACTCCAGCCTTCTCCAAGCCCATCAGGTAGGGCTCGGGGTCAGGCTTGCCACGGCGCACGTCCTTGCCTGTGACCATAAGATCTTCGGAGAAGACCTTGGGGAAGGCTTCATCCAGCCGCCCCAAGAGCGAGGCTTGCGAAGAGCCTGTGACGACAAGGCGCTCCACGTCGGAGAGCTCGGCGAGTACCAGCTCGACACCAGGGAGTGTCTTGCCCGAATTGTACTCGTTGAAGAGCTGTGTCTTGCGCTCATACAGCCACTTCGTCTCCTCGGGGGAGGCGTCGCGGCCGAGAGTACGCTGGTAGAGTAGCTTGATCGTGTAGCTACCCGTCTGGCCTTCGAACCAATAGACATCCTCTTCGCTCATCTGCAGGCCTACCTCGTGAGCGGCTTGCACCCACGAACGGCAGTGTGCGGGCATCGAATCGAAGAGCACGCCATCCATGTCGAAGAGTGCAGCGGAGAGAGTAGGGAAGGGTGCGCTGAGGCCTTGCTCGGCGCGGTAGGTGCGGAGTGCCTTGAGGACTCCTTCGGTGCGTGCAGCCTTACCCTCTGTCACGTACTTCACCTCCTTCCTGAGCTGGTCTGGTCTTATGCCCTAAGAGCTTATCGACGACGAGGGCTATGGCGCCATCGCCGGTAACATTACATGCGGTGCCGAAGCTATCCATTGTGATATAAAGTGAGATCATCAGCGCCTGCTCCTCAACCGTGAAGCCTAAGATGGACTGGAGGATGGCCAGCGCCGCCATGATCGCGCCGCCAGGCACGCCAGGAGCTGCTACCATCGTCACCCCAAGCAGGAGGATGAAGTGTGTGAACATACCTAAGTCATACGTCCCGCCACGCATCAGGATAAGAGCAAGAGCACAGGAGACGATCTTCAGCGTACTGCCCGCGAGGTGGATCGTAGCGCAGAGAGGTACGGTGAAGGAAGCCACCCCGTCGCTGACGCCATTCTTCTTCGCTTGGGCAAGCGTCACGGGGATCGTCGCTGCCGACGAAGCCGTACCCAGTGCCGTGAAGTAAGCGGGAAGCATATTGATGAGCAGACGGATGGGGTTCTTTCTCTGCACCAGCCCTGCGATAGTGAACTGAAGGAGCAGTAGGAAGATGTGGAGCACGAAGATCACTCCGATGATCTTGATGAAGACTATGAGTACGCCGACGACCTTGCCACTGCTGGCCATCTCCATGAATATCCCGAGGATATAGAGTGGAAGGAGCGGGATGATGACCTTCTCGATGACGCCCGAGATGATATCCTTGACGTCGATGATCACGTTCTTGAGCGCCGTAGACTCCAGATGTGCCACGCCAAGGCCAAGGACGAAGGCCAAGATAAGCGCTGTCATGACGCCCATCACGGGAGGCATTGCGATGGTGAAGTAGGGCGTAAGAGCTTCGGGACCCGCTTGTAGTTGGTCTACTTGCCCCGCATCGATGAGCTGCGGGAAGATAGCATTCCCCGTGAAGTAAGCCAGATAGCCAGAGAAGACCGTAGAGCCATAAGCGATCGCTACGGTCAGCAGGAGCATCTTCCCCGCGCTATGGCCGATGCTCCCGATAGCTTCGGCCACGAGAGCGACGATGATAAGCGGGATGGCGAAGTCGAGGAACTGCGAGAAGATCGCATTGAAGGTCAGGAAGAGTCGCGTCACCCCATCAGGCACGATGAGCCCGAGGCCGATACCCAGGGCGATCGCTATGATGATGCGGGGGAGCAAACTGAGGCGTAGAGCTTTCATTCGCTGAAAAGAGATAAGGGTTAGTGTAGTTAGTTAGCTTATGGTGAAAGACCCTACTAAGATAAGCGATAAAGCAATACGACTGGCATACATCCTCTCGCAGGGGGGGGTACACCAGTCGTCTTGTCTTAGGAGGTCATGATCACTCCGTGTATAATATTACTGTCTATTCTGTCGCTTGCGCTCGGTCTCATCAAGGATGATCTTACGCATACGCATCGAGACGGGCGTCACCTCGACATATTCGTCAGGGCGGATATACTCCAGCGCGTCCTCAAGGCTGAAGACCACGGGAGGAGCCAGAGATACCTTGTCATCGCTACCAGAAGCACGCATATTCGTCAGCTTCTTGCTCTTGCAGACATTGACGGCGAGGTCACCTTCCTTTGTGTGCTCACCGACGACCTGACCGGCGTAGACTTCTTCCTGCGGAGCGATGAAGAAGCGACCACGGCTCTGGAGGTTGTTGAGGGCATAGGCGTAGGCCGTCCCCGTCTCGAGGGCAATGATCGAGCCGTTGCTACGACGCTCGATGTCGCCCTTCCATGGCTGATACTCGAGGAAGCGGTGGGCAAGGACGGCTTCACCAGCCGAAGCGGTGAGGACGTAGTTGTTGAGCCCGATGATACCGCGTGAAGGGATGTGGAATTCGAGGAACGTACGGTCACCCTTCGTCTCCATCATCGTCATCTCACCCTTGCGGCGCGTGACGACGTCGATGATCTTGCTCGCAGATTCCTCGGGGAGGTTCACCGTGAGAAGCTCTACGGGCTCGTGGGGGACGCCGTCGATCTCGTGGATGATGACCTGAGGCTGACCGACCTGCAGCTCGTAGCCTTCGCGACGCATAGTCTCGATGAGGACAGAGAGGTGGAGGACACCACGGCCGTAGACGATCCAGCTATCTGCGGTCTCCGCAGGCTCGATGCGCAGGGCTAGGTTCTTATCCAGCTCCTTCATCAGGCGGTCGTGGATGTGGCGGGAGGTGACGAACTTCCCTTCGCGCCCATAGAAGGGCGAGTTGTTGATGGTGAAGAGCATGCTCATCGTAGGCTCATCGACAGCGATGGTCTCGAGCGCTTCGGGCGTAGCTACGTCCGTGAGCGTCTCACCGATCTCAAAGCCTTCGATACCGACCAGCGCACATATGTCGCCTGAGGAGACGCTATCGACCTTCGTACGGCCAAGACCTTCGAAGATGTTGACCTCCTTGATACGCATCTTTGCGATCGAGCCATCACGCTTGCAGAGAGCTACTTCCTGTCCCTTCGCTGAAGGTGCCACGGTGTACGCGACCTACGGCGATACTGGCCGACATAGGATGAGTAGTCCAGCGAGGTGATAAGCATCTGTGCTGGGACCTTCGATCTGCGTAGGAGCGGGATTTGCTCGAGGATGGTATCCAGTAGGGTGGTGATATCTTCGGTAGGCTGCTTGTAGTCCTTTGCTCATCCAGCCCCTGCTTAGCCGAGCCATAGATGGTCTCGAAGTCAAGCTGCTCTTCGCTGGCGTTGAGGCTAAACATCAGGTCGAAGACCATATCCTGTACCTCTTCGGGGCGGCAGTTGGGCTTGTCGACCTTGTTGATGACTACGATGGGCTTCAGTCCCATCTCGATGGCCTTCTGCAGTACGAAGCGCGTCTGAGGCATAGGGCCTTCGAAGGCATCGACAAGAAGCAGGCAGCCGTCGGCAAGGTTGAGTACGCGCTCTACTTCGCCACCGAAGTCGGCGTGGCCTAGGGGTGTCGATGATGTTGATCTTGACGTCCTTATAGCGGATGCTGACATTCTTGGAGAGGATGGTGATCCCACGCTCACGCTCGAGGTCATTGTTATCGAGGTACGTATCTACTTCGGCAGCCTTATCATCTCTGAAGAGCTTACCGGCTAAAAGCATCTTATCTACCAGCGTCGTCTTACCATGGTCGACGTGAGCGATAATCGCTATGTTGCGAATGTCTTGCATCTGTTTCTTATAAGTTCATCTATTACGGGCACAAAGGTAGTCAATAATGCGCACTTATGGGGGGATTTCTGCTTCTCGGCGCATAGTTTTTTGCGGGTGAAGCACTCATCTCTTCTCACGAAAGACCATGCTTTCTCTCCCAGTAAATCGGCTATCGACATTGCTCGCAAAATGACTTCGTGCTGTGGATAGGAGGTGATAGTATTGAGGGGGCTTTGCGACCAGTACTGCTCGGCGAATGGACCAGTACTGGTCACATATATGAATCAGTACTACTTCGCGCTTCAACCAGTACTGGTCACTTCGCTGACCAGTACTACTTCGATTTTCCTTTTCGAAAGGAGGCGACTAACACGCACTACAGTAGGTAGATAAAATGGTATAAGGCTGACTCCCCGAAATCGGGAGTCAGCCTTATACTATGATGTAGGAGATGAAGGTCTCTATAGGAGGGGGGCAAAGAGGCGCATGAAAGATTCTGCAAAGCGGACCATCCGCCCACGCTGCTCCCACTCCTCGTAGGTCAGGAGATGGCAGGAGGTCTTGTCTTGGTCGAAGAGCGTACGCAGGCGCTTAGCTGTTCCCGAGTCGTAGATGATCCCTGAGATCTCAAAGTTGTGCTCCAGGCTACGGAAGTCCATGTTGGCTGAGCCGATAGTCGCTATCTGATCGTCAACGAGAAGGAGCTTGGAGTGGAGGAAGCCATCGGTGTATTGGTAGATCTTGACCCCTGCCTCGAGGAGCTGTGTGAGGTAAGAGTTGGCAGCGAAGGTTGTCAGGCGCGAGTCCGTCTTGAGAGGGAGCATCAGCTCGACCTTTACACCTGCAAGAGCTGCCGTGATAAGAGCATTATTGAGATTTTCCGTCGGGAGGAAGTAGGGCGTCTGGATGCAGATGCTATGGCTGGCTCGCGAGATCATATAGATGATCGCTTGCTCGATAGTGCGCCAGTGACTAATCGGGCCACCTTGGACGAACTGTACCGAAGGAGAATACTCGTTTGGCTCAGTCGCAGGATCAAAGTAGCGGTCTACGTTGATGACCTTGCGTGAGACGGCGTACCAGTCGATGAGGAAGGAGCTTTGGAGACCAGCTACGGCTACGCCTGTGATGCGGAAGTGGGTATCACGCCAGCGACCGAGCTCAGAGCCCGTGAGGTAGCGCTGGGCAAAGTTCATCCCGCCGACATAGCCGATGGAGCCGTCGATGATGACGATCTTGCGGTGATTACGATAGTTCACCGTGGTAGAGAGGAGTGGGAAGGCCACACGCATAAAAGCGTAGACCTGGATCCCCGCACGTCGCAGGCGCTTCCAGTAGGAGGAGGGGACGTTGTATGAGCCGAGGTGGTCGTAGATGATGCGGATGGTGACACCTTCTTCGGCCTTGCGAAGGAGGATGTCCGTAAGGCGGTCGAGTACGTCGTCTGCCCCGAAGATATAGGCTTGCAGGTGGATGTATTCCTCGGCTTGCTCCAGGTCTGCGAAGAGAGCTTCGTACATATCTGCTCCCCAGGCATAGATATCGAGGGACTGGAGCTGGAGGAGAGGGCTGTCAGAGTTGCGCTCGACGAGCTCGATGAGTCGCTGGTGCTCTTCTGTGGCTTGCCGCTTCTTCAGCAGATGCTTAGGGAGGGAGAGTCGCTGCGGCTTGAGCATGAGTCTCCGGTAGAAGCGGCGGTTGATGCTATTCAGACGCTTCTGGTCTTAGCCGAAGACGATATATACCATGATCCCAAAGACGGGGATGAGCCTCGACGATGAGGATCCACTGCAGAGTACCTTTGAGCGGATTGCGGTTCTCACTGAGTACCGTCCCGATGACCCCTAATACCGTCAGTGTATAGGCAATGATAAGCCAAGAGGAGAGCTCCATAGCGAGGTGTGGAGTTAGTTGGTGACGAGGAGCTTGTCCTGTCGAGAGAGTCGCTGTACGCGGTAGCTGCGTAGGGGGCTTCGTGCTGGGCCTGAGAGTGGGCGACCCGTCCCAGAGAGCAGGTCGAAGTGGCTCTCGCACTTGGGACAGCGTAGCTCAAGCCCCGAGAGCTGGAGTTGAGTCCATGGTGCTGGCTCGACGGGGCAGGCCAAGTCAAAGGCGTAGAAATCTTCGCGATCTATGGCATGGACGATGGCCAGACCTGCAAGCCCTGCACGCATCGATGCGATGGTCGAGTGTGGGATGAGAGCTATTCCCCCAGGGGAGAGTAGCGTGCGATACTGCGAGAGTTGCAGTGGTACCTCATAGTATACCGAAGTCTTGGGGAGCGGTGTCTCGGTGGTGGAGGTACAGGAAAAAAAGAGTAGCCCCACACAGAGCGATAGCAGGTACTTGCTCATATCGGTGGGGCTACGAGAGAACTAGTAGTTGTAAGGGATCATGGTGAGCATCTCCGCGAGCTTCTCTACCCCGTCATTGAGCTTGCTCCCAATCATCTTGCGCATGAAGAAATTGAGGTCAGCACGGAGGGTGAGGCGTAGACGCGTATCCCCTGGAGCAGGCTCGAGGAGCTGGATCCAGAGGGTCAGGTCAATGGGAGACTGCTCGGTCGCCAGCTTGATCGTACCCTCGGCCTCGTTCGATGATACGGAGCACGAGACGCCCAGCCCCAGGGACGACGAAGGCGCAGCTATCACTATCGATAGGCTCGATGGTGATCTTCTCACGTGCTTCTTCGGGGAGACGGTCTTGGATATTAGCCAGGCCACTCAGATCTGAGAGACGCTGGTATACTCGGGTACGAGGTGCGGCGATAGCCTTGATAGAACTTACGTAGTCGGACATGAATTAGTCGGATGATGAGATAATGGTGTGGGGCTTACTTCTTGCCAGTCCAAGCGGCAGGATCCTTGCGCCACTCCTTGAGGAGGGCTTCGTCGTCAGCCGAGATGTAGCCCGTAGCGAGTGCTTGGCGGATGACGGCGTCATAGCAACTGAGAGTTACGAGGCGGACGTCAGCCTCAGCGAAGGCCTGCTCTGCCTGAGGGAAGCCATGCGTGTAGACTGCGACCATACCGAGGACAGAGCATCCTGCACGACGAATAGCATCCACAGCCTTTAGGCTGCTACCACCAGTGGAGATGAGGTCTTCTACGACGAGTACACGGCTTCCTGCGGGTAGCTCGCCTTCGATCTGATTACCCATACCGTGGTCCCCTAGCTACGGGGCGGATGTAGACGAAGGGGAGACCCTAGCAGGTCGGCGACGAGAGCACCCTGAGCGATAGCCCCAGTAGCAACCCCCAGCGACGACGTCGGGAGCATCAAACTCACGACGGATAGCTTCGGCAAGCTCCGTCTTGATCAGCGTGCGTACCTCAGGGTAGGAGAGGGTGACACGGTTGTCACAGTAGATAGGAGACTTCCAGCCAGAGGCCCAGGTGAAGGGAGAGTCGGGCTGAAGCTTTACAGCCTTTACCTGAAGGAGAGCTTCGGCGATACGTTCTTGGGTGGTGATAGCACTCATGGGGATTGTTCTTTTATAGGAGTGAGTTAGATCTGTAGGAGGAAGGGATCGGCATCAGCCCAGACGGGGAATTTCTGCCGAAGGTCTTGAAGGGGGGCGTAGTCGAGTGTCGTTGTGATGACAGCCTCTACTCCTTCTTCAGCCTCGATAAGGGCCTTGCCACGTGGGTCAATGATGACAGAGTCACCCGAATAGACGAGGCGGTTAGGATCTTCGCCTACACGGTTGACGCCGATGACATAGCTGAGATTCTCCATAGCACGGGCACGAAGGAGGGTACGGAAGACCTCACGACGCGGGCGTGACCAGTTGGCTACAGCGATGATGAGGTCATATTCGTTCGACACATTGCGACACCACACGGGGAAGCGCAGGTCGTAGCAGATGATGGGGAGGATGTGCCAGCCCTTGAATGTGAAGATGGATCGGCTGGTGGCAGAGCTGACGAATTCTCTTCTCCTCCAGGGGCGAAGAGGTGACGCTTTGCCTGGAGCTGTACCTTCCCATCGGGCTCAATGAGGAAGAAGAGATTATGTATGACTCCCTTGACCTCACTGAGGTAGCTCCCAGCGAGAGCGACATTGTACTCGTGAGAGAGTCGGAGGAGGGTCTGGTAGACTTCGCCTTGCTCTCGGTCTGCAAGCTTCGCTGCTTCGCTTGAGAAGCCCGTAGTAATCGTCTCGGGGAAGACGATGAGATCGCTTGTCGCGGTATGATCTCGGATAAGGCTCTCGATGAGCTGGAGGTTAGCCGAGACATCATTCCAGTGGATACTGCACTGTACTGCGCTGACCCGTAGGGGAGCGGGGAAGCTACTTGCCATAAGACTTAGGGAGTGAATTGCTCGGGATACTTTGCCTGGGACTTATCGTATCGACTACGTATCGTCGCCAGATCTTGCTCCATATCGCCTGTGGGGTAGAAGACCTCGAATATACCGAGCTCCTTCTTACCGTAGTCAATGACGGCGAGCTCGATGGGAAGGCCTGCTGCGACGGCAATATGGTAGAAGCCACTCTTCCACTTCTCTCCTCGAGAGCGTGTACCCTCGGGGGTGATAGCAAGGTGAATCTGTCCCTTCTGTCGGAGCTGCTCTTGCAGACGCTCCACGGTCTGGGTACGCTCCTTGCGATTGACAGGGATACCACCTAAGGCTCGGAAGATAGGGCCTAAGGGGAAGAAGAACCAGTCGCTCTTCATCAGGAAGCCTGAGTGGAAGCCAGCGGCCCAAGAATAGAGAAGCCCGAGGGGAAAGTCGTAGTTGCTGGTATGTGGAGCGACACAGATGATGCTCCCTTCAGGCTGCTTGCCAGGGTGGGGAATGACCTTCCATCCAAAGAGACGAAGCAGGCTCTGAGCTATTTTCTTACGCAATTTGTATAGGGATACTATGGGATGAAGTCGAGCGCTATAGACCTTCAACGAAGTCGTCCAGGCGCTCTGAGAAGCTCGCGAGGTTCGTGATGATGTAGTGACGAAGGTCTCTGTAGTAAGCCTTCACGAGCTGAGGGTTATGCTTGCCACTGGGATGCGTGACGCGGCGGAGACTGTCGTCGGTGAAGACCATGATGTCGTCCATCAGGTCTTCGATCTCAGCCTGCATCGCTTCGCTCCCAGAGACGGCACGGATGATAAGAGCCTCGTCGAAGAGGCGCATGACCTCTGCGATGATCTCTTTCTTCAGGGTTCTTTGACTTGCCATAATGGTAGAGTATGTGAGGAGAGATACTCCTCATATAGGGCAAAAGATATGGATTATGGGCTTAGCTTACCCCCTTCTCCTGCTCGCTCTTCTCCGTGAGCTTAGGATTGAAGGTCGGTAGCTGGATATGCAGGACCACTGCAAGTACTCGGAAGATGAACACCGAGATGGCGGATATGAACTGCACCCACTCAATGGGGTAGGCTTGAGTAGCGCCCCGACGAGGACATAGATGATCGAGCCAAGGACGCATAGCCCGAGGCATAGAAGTCTGTGCGGAAGATCAGGGGCGTTTCGTTGATCAGTACGTCGCGCAGAAGCCCTCCGAAAGAGCCGGTGACCGTCGCCCACGATGACTGCAACCCACCAGGGAAGCCTGCGGCATAGGACTTTGCGACACCTACGACTACAAAGAGTCCAAGGCCGATGGCGTCAAAGACGAAGAGGGAGTGATTGAGTCGGACGACTTGGCGTCGGAAGATGATCGTGAAGATAAGCCCGAGTGCCGTGATGATCAGATAGGATGGCTGGACGAGCCAGAACGGCTTGATGTCTAAGAGAATGTCACGTATCGTACCACCTCCGACAGCAGTCACGAAGCCCACAACGTAGGCTCCGAACCAGTCTAGCCCCTTCCCCGCTGCGAGACGGATACCACTGATGGCAAAGGCCAGTGTGCCGAGGTAATCACACCAATTGACAAAGTCATTGACATCAACAAGATGAGCGAACTTCATAGCCCGTGACCTCCTTGCTTATTAGTAGGATTCTGCATCAGAGGGGAAGCTACGCTCCTTGACTGCGGTGATATAAGCTTCAGCTGCCTGCTTGATTTCCTCTCCGAGTGAGGCAAAGCGGCGAAGGAACTTCGGCGTGAAGCGATCTTCCATACCGAGCATATCCTGTGAGACGAGGACTTGTCCATCGACACCGCTGCCAGCCCCGATACCGATGACGGGTATCTGCAGGGACTGAGCTACACGTGCCGCGACAGAGGCGGGTACCTTCTCGAGTACTACAGCGCAGCAGCCTGCGCGCTCCAGCCCGAGAGCTTCCTCGAAGAGCTTATCTGCGGCAGCACCTTCTTTACCCTGAAGTCCATAGCCTCCGAGCTGATGTACAGATTGAGGCGTGAGACCAAGGTGACCAACGACGGGAATACCTGCCGCTGTGAACTGACTGATTGTGCTGAATAGGTGCGTACCTCCCTCGAGCTTGACGGCATCTGCACCCGTCTCCTTCATGATGCGGATAGCCGAAGCGAGAGCGGTCTCAGGACTGATCTGATAGCTCCCGAAGGGCATATCTACGACGACAAAGGCGCGCTGGACTCCACGGACTACACAGGCACCGTGGTAGATCATCTGATCGAGAGTAATAGGTAGGGTCGTGGTATGGCCTGCCATCACATTGGCGGCAGAGTCTCCGACGAGGAGGATATCTATACCAGCAGCGTCGAGGAGACGTGCCATCGTATAGTCGTATGCCGTGAGCATCGAGATTGGCTCACCCTGAGCCTTCATAGCTGCCAGACGGAGGGTCGTCACCTTCTTCGTCTCGGCTTGGTGTTGAGACACTTCTTTATTGATATAAATTGAGGGGTAAGCCACCACCCTAATCCCTGGGACGGGATAGGGTGGTGGCCTCTGTGATTATACTTCTGTGGATATAGAGAGTCCGAGAGTAGCACTATGTACTACTCCCATTCGATGGTGCTGGGTGGCTTGGAGGAGATGTCGTAGACGACACGGTTCACTCCCACGTACCTTGTTGATGATCTCATTGGAGACCTTAGCCAGGAACTCATAGGGGAGGTGTGCCCAGTCTGCGCTCATCGCATCCGTGCTGGTCACAGCGCGTAGTGCGATGGTGTACTCATAGGTACGCTCATCACCCATGACACCGACAGAGCGGATGGGGAGGAGGATCGCACCAGCCTGCCATACATTGTCGTACAGCCCCCACTCGCGCATCATCGACATATAGATATCGTCAGCGTTTTGGAGGATCTCGATCTTCTCAGCCGTGATCTCGCCGAGGATACGGATACCTAAGCCGGGGCCAGGGAAGGGCTGGCGCTTGATGAGGTGAGGTTGCATGCCCATCTCGAGACCGACACGACGCACTTCATCCTTGAAGAGGAGGCGAAGGGGTTCGACAAGACGGAGCTTCATACGCTCGGGAAGTCCACCTACATTGTGGTGACTCTTGATGACCGTACCCGTGATGCTGAGGGACTCGATGACGTCGGGATAAATCGTCCCCTGACCAAGCCACTTAATATCCTTGAGCTTGTGAGCTTCTTCGTCGAAGACCTCGATGAAGCCACGGCCAATGATCTTACGCTTCTCTTCGGGATCAGTGACGCCCTTGAGGGCTGAGAGGAACTTGTCTCGGGCATTGACGCCGATGACATTGAGCCCTCAGATGCTCGTAGTCACGCAGGACATTCTCGTATTCGTTCTTGCGCAGGAGCCCATGGTCGACGAAGATACACGTGAGGTTCTTACCGATGGCCTTGTGAAGGAGAACTGCCGTCACAGAGGAGTCGACACCCGCCCGAGAGAGCCAAGATGACCTTGTCATCACCCAGCTGAGCACGAAGCTCAGCCACGGTGCTCTCAACGAAAGAGGCTGGAGACCAGTTGCCACGGATACCCCGTTACCTTGAGGAAGTTATCAAGGATCTTGAGACCTTCTTCAGAGTGGAATGCTTCGGGATGGAATTGGACCCCCCACGTACGCTCGCCATCAATACGGAAGGCTGCTGCCTCTACGTCCTCGGTGCTGGCGATGATACGGAAGCCTTTAGGGAGCGTAGTGATGGTGTCACCGTGGGACATCCAGACGATACCGCCAGGTGTGATACCCTCGAGGAGCTTATCATTCTCGTGGCGTAGCGTGAGGTGTGCACGACCATACTCACGGCTATCGCAGGGCTCTACCTTTACCACCAGCTTGGTGAACGAGGCTCTGTGCTCCATAGCAAATACCGAGTATGGGGAGACGCCCACGCAGGGCGGATAGGTCGGTGCGGAAGGCTGCTTCGTCATAGACCGAGTAGGGACTTCCTGAGAGGATGATCCCTGCGATGCCCGTAAGATCTTCGGGTACCTTATTGTAGGGTACGATCTCGCAATAGGTGTTCAGTTCGCGGAGTCTACGGCCTATGAGCTGTGTTGTCTGCGAGCCAAAGTCGAGGATGAGTATCTTCTCCTGCATAGTTACTGATGGCTTTCTTATTTATAAGTGGTAAGACCAATTCGTGACAAAGATACGAATTGTAGGAGACTCAGCTGATAGTGCTCGTATACTCGTTGTTTTATCTTACGAGACCATTATGCGAGGCCATCTCTTCGCAGCTTGCACTTTCTCCTTCGAACTTCTCAGCCTAAAGACTTCGATTTTCGAAGGGAGAAGGTACGAGTAATGAAGAGGTGCTCTTGCATAATGGTCCCATATATAGGTGTATGGGTGCATCGGTAGAGCTATATAGGATGGCGAAGAAAGCTATATAGCTTTGCACTGATTACTATATAGCTTTGTGCTGATTACTATATAGCTTTGTGCTGATTACTATATAGCTTTGCACTGATTACTATATAGCTTTGAGAAGTGACCTCTATTAGGTTATTGCTCCGCGTAGGGATAAAAGTTGTGGACGAGTGTCAGATAAGTTTGGACTACGTACGTAGCTCTAATATCTACGTACGTGGATATTTGGATTTACGTGCCTGGTCTTTAAGACTACGTGCAGAGATAGAGAAAAACCACTACGAGAAGGCACTTTTTCCTTCACGAGAATGCCACTTTTCCCTCCGCTGGATAATAGGAATACTCGCGATAATGCGAAGGACTTATGTATCTCTTCGGAGAGGCATATCGGAGAGCTGGTCGTGCGATGCCTTAGTACTCTAAATGGAGGACAGGACTCGCGGCAACAGTCTCCTTATAGAAAAGAGACATTCCCATAGGATGCCGTCGAATAGGAACCCTATGGGAATGTCTTGTGGTAAGGGGAAGCTTCTAAGACGGCTGTCTATCCAAGCGATAGTGACCATCAGCCTGAGGTACAGCGCGGACGAGCCACTTGTGTCGCTCACCTTCGCCATCGGAGTAGCTGACCTCGAAGACTCCAGAGGCGGAGCTGGGGCGTACGCTTAGGCTACTGCACCAGCTGGGGTCAAAGTCTACATTATCAATGAGTGTGTCGAAGAATCCACTCTCGACCTCGCCCACCGAAGCCAAGCCCTCATAATACTGCTGTATAGTGGCCTTAGTGCAGTAGCGGTCACGTAGAGCCTTGAGTTCAGCTTCGAGCTCGGGCTTCATCGCAAGGTACTGAGAGATGTAGCACTCGTAGAAGGAGCGAATGAAGTTGATCGGGCTCGTCATATCTACGCTTTTAGTCCCTGCAAAGGGATTGCTACGGAGCTTATCCCCGTATTCGGCGTGATGCCACTCGGGGGTGATGAAGTCGATGAGATACTTATCTCCTGACTTCTGCAGGTGGAGAGGGATAGCACGATAGCTTTCTCCACTACCAAAGCTTACCTGATACCAGTCTTGCCCGAGAGCACGTACTTGCAGGCTTTCTTCGCTACCAGATGCAAGGTCTTGGGCACGGATAAATGGATCCGAGTCGGTGAGTGCTCTTACGCGCTCCAGCTTAGCCTTAGCCTCTGGTGTGGCATTAGCTAAGATGAGAGAGTCCATCTGAGCAGGTTCATACATACGGTCAAAGGAACGAATGTACTCGGTGTAGAAGCGCTTGAGCATAGCTTCGGGGCTCTCGGTACGCTGCTTCTGGACTGTGGTGGTTTGCTTTTGTTTGGTGCGCTTTTGTGCGCAGCTTGTGGTGGGAGTGATGAGCCCCAAAAAGACAAGCAGGCTCCACGTGAGTAATGACTTAGACATAATGATGTGGTGATATGGTTAGATGGAGGGGAGAAACAAAGCCCTCTCATAGTGACAACGCACAGAGTGCTATGCGCGGTATGCTTTGTCCTTGCCTATGGATTGCCAGGGACAGAGTATTGCCTCGAGGAGGTCAATCAGAATAAAGAGCCCGACACCCATGAGACTCAGTAGCGCTATCCCAGCGTACATATCGAGGTAGTCAATGCGCATCCAGGCATCGGATATATAGTAGCCAAGCCCCTCGGTCGTGCCGTATGTCTCGGTGACGAAGAGTACGGAGATAGCTGTGCCGATAGCTATGCGTAGTGCTGATAGTGCTGCGGGGAGTGCTGCGGGTAGGAGGAGGTGACGAAGGAGCCCCCAGTTACTCGCACCGAGCGAGCGAGTTACAGCAAAAGTGCTCCTCGGGAATCGCAAGCAGGGCATCTCGCATTGATACGGCTAGCTGGAAGAGTATGATCAGTACGATCATCACCACCTTCGTTGCCTCCCCAAGACCACCCAGGAGCATGACTACGGGGAGGAGGGCCAGCTTAGGTATGGGGTAGGTAAAGTAGATGAAGGTCGATAGGATGCGCCCCACTCGAGGATAGAGGATCATCGAGAGGGAGAGGATGGCTGAGAGTATGGTCGCGATGAGGATACCCCAGCCGATGCGCTGCAGGCTTGTCAAGGTGTGAGCAAGAAGGTCAGACCCATTGAGGTGAGCCATATGGGTATAGACCGCCCATGGCGCAGGTAAGACTTCGCTACGGATAAGTAGGTAGCCTGCCAGCCAGAGAGCGTGCAAGATGGTGGCTCCAAGTAGGAGCTGCAGGAGGTGACGGCTAAAGGACTTCATCTAAGTGGCGTAGTTCTTCCTCCAGCAGACTTGCGGTAGCTCCTCGGTGATCAGAGAGGAGGGTTCCTGGCTTCCCACCGATGAGTAGGGTGCGCTCCGATAACGTCGTTGCCTCTACGGGGCTATGGGTGACGCAAAGGGTGGGGGTAGGATAGCGCTGCCACAGCTCGAGGAAGAGCTGACGAGAGCGACTTGCCGTCGCTACATCGAGGGCTGAGAATGCTTCGTCGAGAAGAAGCAGATCCGGCTTCATGATGAAGGCACGAGCAAGGGCTACACGCTGGCACTGACCTCCACTTAGTTCGCTAGGATAGCGGTCTAAGAGATCGGTGAGCGATAGAGTCGTGAGAATCTCCTCTTGCAGGTCGGATGAGACGATACGTTTGCCGAGTGCAGCTGGCAGGTGGATGCTCTCTCTTACTGTCTTCCAGGGGAAGAGCCCGTATTGCTGAGGGACAAGTGCGATCTGATGGGTACGGGGGCTGAGTGGTACACCCGAGAGTTGCAGCGTTCCCTTGCTCGGGCGGATAATCCCAGCTAAGGTGTGTAAGAGGCTGGACTTCCCGCTTCCCGATGGCCCGATGATCGTCACGATCTCTTTCCCCAAACTGAAGCTCACATCCCTGAGCGCAGTCGTCACTTCACGGCGCTCGCTATAGCGTACGTTTAGGTCGGAGACATGTAGTAGAGGCTCGGACATGGAGGGCGTGGTAGAGGAGTGGTGAGCTACTCCGCGTTGATTGGGCGGATCAGCCCCTCTGCCGTGTAGCTCTCAGGTACGAGCTTCTTAGCCTTCATCCAGCTAAGGATGGGCTGAAGGTCCTCTGACTTAGGTGCGGTGACCTCAGCATAGGTGGGGAGGGGAATCTGCGAGGCAAGATCCTTGGATACACCGAGGAGCTGCTCTACGGCGGCAGACCAGTCCTTTCGGGGATGCTGGGCCATGTAGGCGACGGCCTTGTTGTATCCCTCGATGAAAGCCTTTACTGCGGCTGACTTCTTCGAGAGTGCTTCGTCTTGGAAGAGAAGTCCCGTGATGCCCACCGTGAGTCCGTTAGGTACGTCAATAGCTACCAGCCCCTTGGATGCTCCGATCGTAGCGAAGGGCTCTGGGAGAATAGCGGCATCCAGCTCACCCGAGCTGAGCATCTCTAAGCGAATGGGGATCTTCTGCACCTCTACACGTGTGTAGGGTAGCGGCTTGCCCTTAGCATCCACGAGGGCACGCTCGGTAGCATAGTCGATAAGTGTATTGGAGGATAGACCGATATGCTTGCCTCGCAGGTCGGAGATCGCGTCGAGCTCCTTATTGCGCCCGAAGACCAGACGGAAGCCCCCTTGACAAGCGATGGGAAGAGATACCTTCAGCCCCTTAGAATGTAGGAGCATAGCTCCCATATAGTCCGTGACTGAGGCATCTACGGAGCCCGTCTGCAGTGCAGCATCACGCTCCATAGGGGAGGCAAAGCGCACGATCTCTATGGGATGAGTGAAGAAGCCCTGCTGCTCAGCTACTGCTATCGGTAGGTAGTCGATAGAGGGCATTACCCCGATGCATAGGTGAGTGCTATCTGTGGGGTTGCTCTTCCCCTTTTGCGAACAAGCGCCAGAGAGGAACATAGCCCCTGTGATGAGCGCCATACCGAGCGCGAGGAAAAGCCCCGTGCGCAGTGATCGTTTCATATCTATTCCTTCGAATTGAGTTTCTTGCGCTCCAGTGCTGCGAAGTAGCGGCAATAGGGAGCTAATCCACAGGTCGAACACTTAGGCTTGCGGGCTGTACATACATAGCGTCCATGCAAGATAAGCCAGTGGTGCGCCTTGGGGATGAGGTGCTCGAGGGATATACTTGATGAGAGTGAGCTCCGTCTCGAGAGGTGTCTTGGAATTGGTCGTCAGTCCGATGCGGTTAGATACACGGAAGACGTGTGTATCGACTGCCATCGTAGGGCGGTTATAGATGACCGAAGCGATCACGTTGGCCGTCTTGCGCCCGACACCTGGGAGCTTCATCAGCTCCTCGCGCTCCTCGGGGACTTCTCCCTGATGGTCAGCGACGAGGCGCTGAGCCATAGCCACAAGGTAACCAGCCTTAGCGCGGGGATAGCTAACGCTCCGCACGAGCTCAAAGATGTCGTCCACCTCAGCTCGTGCCATGATTTCGGCTGTCGGATACTGTCGGAAGAGGCGTGGAGTGATCATGTTCACCCGCTTGTCCGTGCATTGGGCTGAGAGAATCACAGCCACCAGCAGCTCAAAGGGAGTGGTGTAGTGTAGCTCAGTTTCAGCCACAGGCATATGCTCTTCAAACCATCCGATGACGGCTTCGTATCGCTCTTTACGCGTCACAGCTCGTAGTTACCCTTTGTGTAGCTCGTATTAATGAGCAGCCTTGAACTGCTCGAGGAAGCGCACGTCATTCTCTGAGAAGAGACGCAGGTCGCTGACTCGATACTTGAGGTTCGTGATACGCTCTACACCCATACCGAGGGCATAGCCGCTGTACTTACGGCTGTCGATGCCACAGTTCTCCAGTACGTTAGGGTCGACCATACCACATCCGAGGATCTCAACCCAGCCCGTGTGCTTACAGAAGTTACAGCCCTTACCGCCACAGATGTTGCAGGAGATATCCATCTCTGCCGATGGCTCTGTGAAGGGGAAGTAAGAGGGCGGAGGCGAATCTTCGTGTCGGTGCCGAACATTTCCTGAGCGAAGTACAGCAGTACCTGCTTGAGGTCAGCGAACGAGACGTTTTGGTCTACATAGAGAGCCTCCAGCTGATGGAAGAAGCAGTGTGCGCGGTAGGAGATGGCCTCATTGCGATACACGCGACCTGGGCAGATGACGCGGATGGGAGGCTCTGACTCCAGCATCGTGCGAGTCTGTACCGAGGAGGTATGGGTACGTAGGAGCGTACCGGGGACATTGCGCACGAAGAACGTATCCTGCATATCACGTGCAGGATGGTCTTCGGCGAAGTTGAGGGCAGAGAAATACATGCCAGTCATCTTCGATCTCAGGTCCTTCGGCAATAGAAGCCAAGGCGTGCGAAGATGGCGCAGATCTCCTGCTGGACGATCGTCAGCGGATGGCGTGAGCCTAATGGAGTGGGGTAAGCCGTACGTGACCAGTCGATACCCAGACCTTCGTCATCTCCACCAGAGCTCAGAGAGGCGCGTAGCTCGTTGATCTTGTCCGTAGCCAGCGTCTTTGAGGGCGTTGAGGAGTTGACTGACCTGTCGCTTTTTCTTCGTTAGGGACGGTCTTGAATTCGTCGAAGAGCTGAGAGACGAGGCCCTTCTTACTGATATATTTGATGCGAAGGTCTTCGACTTCCTGCTCAGAGTGTGCCGTCAGTGCTTGTAGCTCGGCAGTGAGTTGTTGTATTCTTTCTTGCGTGAACTAATACCCTTTGTTTTGAGGTGTAAAGGTAGTGAATTCCACGGAGGTGGCTTGTGAGCCAGAGCTCCGCATCAAAAATCTCCTCCTCACCTGCAAGGCCGTATTGAGGCGGAGTTGATTTGCAAGCACTATTGCTCTGCAAGTGAACAACTATTTGGTTTGGGCGGCAAACGACTACTGATCCGAGGTAAACGGCTATGGCTGTAGCTTTGCCCTCTCTACCGTTTTGCGTACTCCTGGTAGCTCTTCTTGCCATAGCGTAGGTGATATCCTCCTATCCAGCGGAGGGAAAAGTATCCTTCTCGTGAAGAAAAAGCGCCCTCCCGTAGACGTTTTTCTCTATCTACGACGTAGTCTTAAAGACCAGGCACGTCAGTCCAAATATCCACGTACATAGACATTAGAGCCACGTACGTAGCCCCAACTTATCTGCCACTCGTCCGTAACTTGATCCCTACGCGGAGCAACAACCTAACTATAGGTCACTTCACAAAGCTATGTATAGCTCTTGCATCATCGTACTACTATATACCTATGGAGACCATTGCAGAGAGCACTCTTCATTACTCATGCCTCTTCACTCGAAAATGAGAGGCTTTTAGGCTGAGACTTCGAAGGAGAAACGTAAAGCGTGAAGAGATGCCTTGCAATGGTCTCAAAAGATCTTGTCAAGATTTGGGGATAAAATTAACGGGGCAGGGAGGATCCATCCTCTCTGCCCCGTTGGCTTTATTGGTAGCTCTCCAGTAGACTATGGTGATGCTGGCGAGCTGAAGAAGTGATATCGAGTACCTCTCTTAATGGGTGGGGTTCTGGGTCAGCTTACCTGGGTAGGCATCGATAGCATTCTGTGGGATGAAGTACACCACACGATAGTCTGTGGGGGCAATGTCCTCACGCTGGTGATGAGCTCCAGGGTAGCGACGTACGAGTGAGCCTCCGTTGCGGAATACATCATAGCTGCGCTCAGCCTGGAAGGCGAGTTCCAATTGGCGCTCCTTGTCGATGCGCTCGGATGCGTTCGTAGCATCGAGGCTGGCATAGGCAGCACCAGGGATGGATCGTGTGCGTATGATATTGAGGTCGGTGAGTGCTGCGCTATAGTTCCCGAGCTTAGCTTCTGCTTCAGCTCGGTTGAGGTACACTTCGCCGAGACGAGAGATGACAGGCGAGTGCAGGTGGCTATTCTCACCCTCACGGGGAGCGACTTCGTGATGTAGAACATCGGATAGGCTCTGTTGAGCTTGATGTATAGGTCGATCACACCTCGGTAAGTCTTCCCCTTATAGGTGATGCTGTAGATCTCTTGATTTGCATCTATCGCAGTCAAGGTGTAAGACTCCGCCTGCCCCGAATCCTTAGCTTCCTTGGCTGTGAGTCTGACCATTGGAGCGAGTGATGGGGAGCTGCAGGTAGTTGAGGTCTCCTGACTCTTCGCTCTTGATGAAGCGGAATACCTCCGTCTTCTCAGGCGCGTACACGGGCTCAATGAAGGCAGCACGAGCATCTACGATACGAGTGCTGGTAGGGCGGAAGTCATTTCGTCCCGTCTCATCAAGTAGGGCAAGGTACTTAGCGCTGGCATACATCTCACCCCAGCCCATACCTCCGATATTGGCATACATACCACCGACTCCATAGTAGTGGTCGTAACCAGAGTATTCAGAGGCCAGACGGCGGACGACGAAGATAGACTCCTTGTTGCTCTCAGGCAGGAGTTGATTGTACTTCATGAAGTCTTCTCGATTGAGGAGCGAATACTTCCCACTCGAGATGACCTTCGTGGCATACTCGGAGGCTAGCTGAGCATACTGCGTATTGGGCTGCTCATAGGTGCCACTCATATAGAGGTAGAGGCGGGAGAGCAAAGCCTGAGCTGCTCCCTTGGACGCATAGAAGGGCGTACCTGAGCGTTCGGGGAGGAGCGTCTCAGCCTGCTTGAGGTCTTCAATAGCCTGTGCATAGGTCTCTGCTACGGTAGCACGGTCGGGGAGCGTGAACTTATCGAAGACGTCCTTTGGGGCACTCTTGATGATAGGTACACCGAGGTTCTTCTCTGGGTCCTGATAGTAGGGGCGGCCATAGGCTCTCACGAGGTAGAAGTAGAGGAAGCCACGAATGAAGTAGGCTTCTCCCACATGCGCCTTGACCTCCTCATCGGTGGAGGTGCCATAGAGCTCGATAATGTTCGAGGCCTGGATGATAGCCTTGTAGCTATTATCCCAGAAGTCCTGTAGGCGGTAGTTCTGTGGCGTGCGGTTGAAGGAGATGAACTCGAAGAAGGCATCTGTTGAGGCACCACGTATCATGATGTTGTCCCCCGCATACTCGCCGCAGCGGTGCATGACGTCGCTCCAGGTCTTGAGCTGGGCATACATCCCGTGGGTCATCCCATCGATAGCCTCTTCTGGATGCTCGAGGATACGCTGGCTGGACATGCTCCCCTTGGGCTCTCTGTCAATATTGCAGGCTACCAGTAGGCAGGAGGACACCAGTAGCATTAGTATCTTATTCATATCTGTATCGTGTAGCTATAGTGAGAGGTTGAGCCCGAGGACGAAGCGACGGACAGGGGGATAGACGCTGATACCCGTCGTCCCCATGACAGAGCCATCAGAGGCGGGAAGCTCGGGGTCTACACCTGAGTACTTCGTCAGGGTAAAGAGGTTCTCAGCATTGAGGTAGATGCGGAGGTTCTGCACCTTCAGCTGAGGAAGGGAGAGGTTGTAGCCGAGGCTGAGAGTACGTAGCTTGAAGAAGGAGTTGTCCTCGAGGTAGCGAGAAGAGGCCTTGTTACCGTTGTCCTTGTTGTTGTACAGGGCGCGTGGGTGAGTGGCGACGTCGCCCTTCTTCTGCCAGCGTGACCAACCCTTCTGCAGTGACATCTGATTGCGGTCGGTGTAGGGTGAGGTCTGAGTCGAGCTCTTGGCGAGAGTAGTTGTAGATCTGTCCACCGAGAGCATAGCCGAACGTAGCCGAGAGGTCGAACTCCTTCCAGCGGAGGTTCGTCGTGATCCCCCCGAAGACCTTAGGTGCAGCAGAGCCCAGCTTGTAGTACTTGGCTTCGGCGTAGTTGCTGGTCGTGACGCGCTCTCCGTTAGTCCCTTCCTTATACCACATAGGGGCGCCCGTCATCAGGATTTACTCCAGCCCACTCAGGCATATAGTAGGTATCGATAGGAGAGCCGATCTCAAGGATGCGGGAGGCTGAGCCTGCTATACCGCTACCATCACCGATGATGACAGGCTTAGCGATGTACTGCCCTGAGGGATCATACTGACGGAAGATGTCGGTGAGCTTATTGGCGTTGTGTCCGACGTTGAGATCAAGGCTCCAGGTGAGGTCCTTGCTACGGATGATATCACCACCGATAGCTACCTCGATACCCTTATTGGCTATCTTACCGATGTTACGGTAGATGTGAGTCACACCTGTGAGGCTGGTGACGGGTACATTATAGAGGATATTGTCGGTCTTCTTGGAGTAGAGATCAAGGGTGAAGTGCAGGCGGTTTGACCAGAGCGAAGCGTCAAGCCCGATGCCTGCAGTGTAGGTCCGTTCCCAAGTGAGATCATTGTTCCCGATCTGAGAGATGAGCATACCAGGGCTGAGCGTTGTAGCTGGATGCTATCGAGTAGAGGTCATACTGGGGGTAGAGGGCGGAGGGGTCGGTTACCAGCCGAGCCATAGGAGGCGCGGAGCTTCAGCTGGTCGAAAGCCTTGATCCCAAACCACGATTCGCGGTGGATGCTCCACCCGCCACTGATAGAGAAGAGGGTACCATACTTGGCTCTTGAACCGAGGTTGGAGGCACCGTCACGGCGGATAGATCCCTTCGAGGAGATAGCGGTTGTCGTAGCTATAGCGAGCATTAGCGAAGACGGACTGTACCGCCCATTCAGCGATCCCACCCTTAGCCTTCTCGGGCTTAGCCGTGATATCCAGTACCTCAAAGCCTGGGACAAAGCCCGTCCCGTTGGCGCTGGTTGACTTACCCCAGTAGTCGTTGAACTCATAAGCAAGCAGACCCATTGAGGTTGTGCAGGCTCCAGCTATTATTCGTTAGGAGCTTCTGGTTTGAGTAGCGACGAGCTACTTGTCCATGGTACTCGGTGATACGACCTTGGACGCTCTCTCCACCATTGGAGCGAGGATCTTCGTAGCCGTGACCCGTGCTGTGGACGTACTTGTAGTTATTGACCGAGGAGAAGGTGAGCCAAGGTGCGATGCGAATGTCGAAGTCCAGGTTGCCCATGAATTCGTAGTAGCTCCCATCATAGTGGTTCCACTGCAGGTCACGGAGGTAGTTCGTGCTGTTGCTATTTACCCATTCTGAGTATTTGTGGGGGACGAGCTTCCCCTCAGCATCGTATGGGCTATCCCAAGGGAGCATCGAGTACATTGCAGAGATGGAGTACTGTCTATCCTCGGAGGTTCTGCATCGCCCCGCTGATCATAGGGACGAATAGTGAGCCAGCTGAGTGGCTTGTAGCTGGTCTTCAGACGGAAGTTATAGCGCTTGTAGTCAAAGCCCTTGACAGCACCCTTCTCGTCATAGTAGCCTAAGGAGAAGAGGGAGTTCATCGTTTCGCTCCCCCCTTGTAGGGTGAGGTTATAGTCCTGAGAGACGCCGGTGCGTGTAGCCAGCTTTCCACCAGTCGAAGTTGTCATTGCGTAGGGCTGGTTTCCATCGAGGGAAGGGGATGGTGCTGGCATTGCCTGTGGAGGCAAAGTAGTCGTAGAGTTCGGCTCCATTCATCATGTGCAGGTTGCCATTGGTTAGCTGGCTGATACCAGTGCGCATAGAGACTGAGGTGCGGAGCTTGCCCGAGCGGCTACTCTTGGTCGTGACTACAACGACACCGTTTGCTCCAGCAGAGCCATAGATCGCGGTGGAGGCTGCATCCTTGAGGATCGTGAGGCTCTCAATGTCCTGAGGGCTGAGCTGACCAGGATCGTCACCTACGATCACACCGTCAATGACCCAGAGGGGGCGTGTGTTCCCGTTGAGGGTGGCTTGTCCACGTATCACCACGGCTGCGCTCGAGCCAGGGCGTCCTGATCCAGGTGCGACATATACGCCAGGGGCCTTGCCATTGAGGAGGTTAGAAACGGAGGGAGTAGTGATGTCCTTGAGTTTGCTGGCTTTAAGGTTAATCATAGCCCCCGTGAGGCTCTCCTTGCGCTGTGTAGTATAGCCGACGACGACGAGCTCGCCGAGGGTCTTGGAGTTCTCTTTTAGCTGGATGACTTGATCCTTCTCTATCGCCTGGATCTCTAAGGTTTCGTATCCGACACAGGAGATGATCAGTGTCACCCCTGGGGAAGCAGACAAGGCGTATCCACCTTGCTTGTCGGAGATGCTCCCGATACGTTTGTTGCCTTTGACGCGGATACTTGCCCCGACGATGGGCTCTCCAGTCGTAGCATCCACGATGTGCCCGCGTATCTTACCTGCTACTTGGGCGAGTGTGACAGGACTTGACGACGGCTCTTGCTCTATGGCTGCATTTGCCGCAAGGGGCATGGAGCAGAGGGTGAGCAGGGAGACAACGAGTGTACTCCGTAGCCGAGCCTGACGAGAAAGTGGTCTTTCGTTCTTCATTCTTCAGCGTTTTTATGGTTGGTGTAATGCTTTCTGGAGGGTAAATATAGGTCATTTCTATAGGATAGACGAGGTCTCTAAGGTGATTTGATTTAATAAAATAATGAAGGAAATCATTAGCTTATCTTCCAGCTTCTTACCTTGTATAGATGAAGCCATATATAGGGGTAGATTCTATCCATAAATGGACCTTCCTCTCTTCTTGAGCCTGCAAGAAGGAGGTATAATATTGTATTAGGAAGAGCTGACTACCACTGAGTGGTCGGAGGCTTTTTCTTCTGAGATGGGGAGCACTATTTTAGAAGGGGAATATTGACCAGTACTGGTCACTGAGTTGACTACTACTGGTCGCGACGCTGAGCAGTACTGGTTGCTTAGGGTGACCAGTACTGGTTCGATCATCGACCAGTACTGCTTCAAAAAGCATCACTCGGAAGACCGCTTAGGAATAGGGGAGAAGCCCACCTTATTATTAGTACCTTTGCGACCTATAATAGATAAGCTTGATACTACTCTTGGACGAAAAGAATCTTACAACCCAAGGGCTTCGCTTCACCGTCGTAGGAATGAACGATGAGCAGTGCCCCCTCTTCTCCCCCGGAGTACAGCAACTCATCGCTCAGCATCGAGTCTTCTCGGGGGGGCGTCGCCACCGCGAACTCGTCGCCGATCTACTCCCCGCGGGAGCCGTATGGATCGATATTATCGTTCCCCTCAGTGCGGTCTATCAGGAGTATCGTGCCTTAGACGAGCCCGTTCTGGTCTTTGCTTCTGGTGATCCGCTTTTCTTTGGCTTCACTACGACACTCATGCGCGAGTTCCCAGGGCAGGTCGCCCAGACCTTCCCCTCCTTTAGCTCTCTGCAGATGCTCGCACATAGCTTGCGCTTGCCCTACCATGATATGCGTGTCGTCTCACTGACGGGACGTCCTTGGCTGGAGCTGGATCGTGCTCTCATCGAGCGTGCTGCAAAGGTGGGGGTCTTGACGGATAAGAAGAATACCCCAGCGCTCATCGCTCAGCGGATGATCGACTATGGCTATACGGGCTATCAGATGCATATCGGTGTGCGACTCGGAGGAGCCGTGAGGAAGTCTATAGCCTCCCGCTACGTGAAGTCGTCGGACGAGGTTCGGTCACCCCAACTGCCTGATCATTGAAGATCCACAGCCCACGGCATACGATGCTCCGATTGGCCTGCAAGAGCTGGATTTCTTCCCCCTCAATGGTCGTGTGAATATGATCACGAAGATGCCGGTGCGTCTGGTGAGCCTGAGTCTGCTCGAGCTTGAGCGACGTCGTAGCTTCTGGGATGTAGGCTTCTGCACAGGCTCGGTGTCTATCGAGGCTAAGCTCCGCTATCCCTCATCTCTTGGTGACCTCCTTCGAGGTGCGTCCCGAGGGGAAGGAGCTCATGGAGGTCAATAGCCGTCGCTTCCATGCTCCAGGTATTGACTATCATATTGGAGACTTCCTTAGCCAAGATCTTGAGTCGCTTCCCCGCCCCGAGGCCGCCTTCATCGGTGGGCATGGGGGAAGCTCATTGAGTTTGTTGAGCGCCTCACTGCGCTTATGGGAGCTGATGGCGTGCTCGTCTTCAACTCGGTCTCAGAGGAGACACTGGCGCTCTTCCGCGAGGCCATCGAGCGAGTCGGTTGGCATATCTCCTATGAGACGCTCCTTACGGTCGATGCCCACAATCCTATCACTATCCTCCAGGCTAAGGGGAAATAGATATCAGCAGAGTAGATGCCGACACGTTGTAGCTATGGGCTCATAGGTCGCCCCCTTGGGCACTCATTCTCACCTCGATATTTCTCGGAGCTCTTTGATCGCCTTGGGATAGATGCTTCGTATGATAGCTACGAGCTTCAGAGAATAGAGGAGTTGCCCGAACTATTGGCTACTCATCCTTCGCTCCGAGGGCTGAACGTTACGCTCCCTTATAAGCGAGAGGTGCTTCGCTATGTAGACGCTTGCTCTCCTGAGGTGGAGCATCTGCGGGCCGCCAACGTACTGCATATTGAGCATACTCCTTCAGGCAAGCTCCATATCACCGCACATAATACGGATGTCTGGGGCTTCTACCACTCGCTGCTCCCTCTTCTTAGTGAGGAGCGACCTCATGCTTGGGTCTTCGGTACGGGAGGTGCGGCCTCTGCTGTACTCTATGCTCTTGATCAACTCGGTATCAGCTATGAGCAGGTGAGCCGTACTCCTCAGAGCGGACAGCGCTCTTACGAGAGCCTCACAAGAGAAGAGGGGGAAGCGACCCCTCTGTGGGTCAATGCAACGCCTATGGGTCTTCGCGAAGGAGAGTGCCTCCCCTTGCCCTACGAGGCTCTTGGGGAGTCTCACCTTTGCTATGATCTCATCTATAATCCCTCACCGACGACCTTCCTCCGTCGAGGCTCTGCAGAGTGGAGCACGAGCGAAGGATGGTCTCGAGATGCTACACCTCCAGGCCGATAAGGCTTGGCAGCTATGGACAGCGAATGAAGAAGAATAGATATGCCTTGGCCCTTGCGCTGGCCTTGGCCTCCTGCTCGACGACGAAGTACGTTGGGGATGGGAGCTACCTACTTACGAAGGTCACTATCCAAGTGGACTCCCTCGATCAGACAGAGCGGGAGCAGCTCGGAGATCTTGAGTCCTTCCTTCCCACAACGACCCAATACAAAGCTCTTGGGGCTCTTTGACTGGACACTTGGGCTCTATAGCTTGAGTAACCCGAAGAGTAATAGCTTCCTCAATCGTCAGCTGCGCAAGTGGGGAGATCCTCCTGTGCTCTATAGCGCAGAAGAAGCAGAGTTTGGTCGAGCCAACCTCACCGCAGCAATGTACAATATGGGCTACCTCAAGGCTCAGACGACTCTCCGTGTGGATACGACCAAGGCTAAGCGAGCTCGCCTGGCATACACCATCATACCTGGTCGCCGTCTTCGTGTAGGCCGCTTCTCGGAGTCTATCCAAGATAGCAGTATTGCCCAGCATCTTTACCCCCAAGATACACTTATCGAGAAGCGTCGCTTCCGTGGTGAGCGCTATCGCTCTTATCTCCATTCAGGCGCTATCCTCTCTCCTCAGAATATGCAGGCCGAGCAGGAGCGTATCGCTCAGATTCTTCGTAATAGAGGCTACTATACTTTCTCTGGTGATAGCGTTCGCTTCGAGGTCGATACGCTGGTAGCCTCCGATGTATGGGTGCGTAGCGTAGTTCACTCGCCCGAGAAGACCTATCGGATCGGACGCGTGCGGATGCGTCAGATCGCTCGATATGAGACGGGAGAGTCCCTGAAGCAGACGCGTGATGGGGTTAGCTTCGATCTTGACTCGAAGCACTATATCCGCCCCTCAGAGCTTGCACGACGTATCTGGATCCGTCCAGGTGCACTCTACTCGATGCAGCATACCTCATCTACCTATACTGCTCTGAGCGAACTGCCAACCTTGCAGAGCGTCTCGATCCAGTACCATCCAGATACGCTCGCTACGGACTCTGCTGTCTTGGACTGCGACATTACCGCTGCCTCCACCCAGACGAAGAGTATCGGTGGGGATATCGTCGGGACGAACTCCTCGGGGAACTTCGGGGTGAGCTCTTCGCTGAACTTCCAAAATAGCAACCTCTTCCATGGTGGGGAGCAGCTTCACCTCCAGCTGCGTGGTGGCTATGAGAGCCTCGGTGAGCGCCGCAATGACCACTTGAACTATGGGGCAGAGGCCTCACTTACCTTCCCCCGTCTGCTCGTGCCCTTCCGGCATTCGAAGGGGCCATCAACGATCCAGTCCTCGACGAGCTTACAGGTGAGCTATGACCACCACCGCCGTCCAGAGTTCAGCCGTGATATCTTCTCCTTCAAGTGGGGCTATAGCTGGCACAGCCACTACACGCCCGCCTACCGCCATCAGCTGAAGGTCATCGACTTGGACTTCCTTCACTTTGGCTATATCAATGAGGAATTCCGCCGCTCGATGCCACTCATCACGCAGATCCTGAACTACCGAGATCAGTTTGTGCTCGGGGCTTCGTACCTCTTCCGCTACAACTCGCTCAATGACTACCGCCTCTCGACTTCGCCTTGGGTACATAACCTGCGTCTCTTCGTCCAGTCATCGGGGAGTCTGCTCTATGGGGTATCGGCACTGCTGAATAGGGAGCGTGATGCCTACGGGTCGTATCGCTTCTTCGAGACGAACTTTGCGCAGTTCGTCAAGGGGGAGATTGACTATAGTGGGCTTCGTAAGCTGAGCGAAGGGAATGCCTTTGCCTATCATCTGGGGCTGGCCGTCGCTTATCCCTATGGCAATAGTCAGTACGTGCCTGTTGACCTTCGCTACTTCGCTGGTGGCGCTAATAGCCTGCGTGGCTGGTCTGCGCGTAGCCTCGGCCCTGGTAGTATGCCTCGCTCAGCAAGCCAATCCATCTTCGATCAGGTCGGGGATATCAAGCTTGAGATGAATGCCGAGTACCGTATGAAGATCCTTGGCCCTCTCCAGCTCGCCCTCTTCGCTGACGCAGGGAATATCTGGACGATACGCGCCTATCAGAATCAGCCGCAGGGAGACTTCCAGTGGAACCGCTTCTACAAGGAGATCGCCCTGTCAAGTGGGCTGGGGCTGCGCTGGGACTTTGACTACTTCGTCCTTCGCTTTGATGTGGGGGCTAAGCTCCATGATCCCGCAGGTGGAGAATGGCCGTCCTTGGGTCATTACCTACCAAGAGCCTAAGCAGCTACTTGCCTTTAATATTGCCATTGGCTACCCCTTCTAATTCGTAGTATCTCGTACTACGCACGGGATAAAAAGAGAGCGTCGCATAGCTCCACCACAGTGGACTATGCGACGCTCTCTTTAGTATGGAGTAAGTCCCTTGAGCTACTTCAGTGCAGCGAGTGCAGCTTCGTAGTTGGGCTCCTGCGTGATCTCGAGGACGAGGCTCAGTGTAGAGGATCTTGCCAGCCCTCATCGATGACGACGACGGCACGTGCCAAGAGACCAGCCAGAGGACCATCCTGCTGCTCGAGGCCATAGTGCTCCGTGAAGCAGTTGTGGCGGAAGACAGATACGGGTACTACCTTGTCGAGGCCTTCAGCACCGCAGAAGCGTGACTGAGCGAAAGGCAGGTCCTAGATACACAGAGGACGATGGTGTTGCCAAGCTTAGAAGCTTCGGCATTGAAGCGACGTACGCTGGTAGCGCAGACACCCTGTGTCAACGCTGGGGAAGATATTGAGTACGACACGCTGACCACGCAGATCCTCGAGGTGGATCTCGCTGAGGTTCGTCTTCGTAGCCCCCGAAGTTAGGAGCAGTAGTGCCTACGGCAGGCATTTCACCAGAGAGGTGTACGGTGAGGTCTTTTTTTGAAAGTGACTGTAGCCATTGCTTGTTGTATTGTTTTTGTCTCCTTGCCAGAAAGGTAGGAGGGGGTTAGCTTATTCGCTCTTATAACTATAAGGCTGCCAGCTATGTTCACTCGAGCATGCAACTACAGCGCACGAAGCCAGCCATCTTCCAGCCGTAGGACGAGGTCGAAGAGGCTTAGGCTCAGTACAGTAGGTCACGCAGTCTGCGAAGCCTGCTTTCTCTAGTCGTACATAGTGGTCACTACTCTTGATGTACTCTGTACGAGCATCGAGAGTCGCTGCGTGGTCCTGCCACAGGTCGCGCACCATACGGGTGGTATCGTCACCTGCGATTGCTCTCGCTTCTACGGTGAAGGCGCCTGCATAGAGCATATCCTCCATAGAGCCTGTCCCCTTCCAGCCTGCAGCGAGGTACGACGACATCACGGCTGGGAGCGCTGGCAGTAGTCGATGGTCGCACGCAGGTTAGTGAGTGCCCCGACGAGGATCTCCTCTGCACTATGCTCTCGAGCTATCGTGAGGGCTCGCGTACCATTGGTCGTCGTGAAGACGATCTCACGCCCGCTGACTAAGTCTGTCGTGTACTCTGCGGGATCATTGCCGAGCTGGGCGAAGTCACAGCGTACAACATTGCGTTCGGTAGCGATGAGTGCTCCCCAGACGCTTTCCCGTCTCCTCGGTCTCTTCGGTCGAAGCTACTGGGAGTATCCCTTGGCTCCATGGGCAAAGGCTGCGACCATCGTGGTCGAGGCTCGGAAGATGTCCACGATGATGACGATACTATTAGGACGGTGGTAGAGCGGATAGAGTTCTGGGGAGGGACAGAGATAGACTTGCATAGAGGATGATAAAATGAAGCTACCTCCCGCGGATGGTTTTACCCACGGGAAGGTAGCGATGTGTATCGAAGGGGAGGGGTTAGATGCCGAGCTCCTGACGGATGATCTGGATCTTCTCGAGGCAGGCGGCTTCAGCAGCGGGGAGGTCTTCCTTAGAAGTCACCTTGCCACGTACACCGATGTAGAACTTGATCTTGGGCTCCGTACCAGAGGGACGGATAGATACCTTCGTCCCGTCAGCTGTCTTATACTGGAGTACATTGCTGGTCGTAGGCATATCGAGCGTGAAGACCTCGCCCTTGTCGAGCCAGAGGCCCTGGAGCTTGGCGTAGTCGAGGACCTCGACGACGGGGCTTCCTGCGAGAGTCTTGAGGGGATTCTCACGGAAGTTCTTCATCATCGCTTCGATCTCTTCGGCACCGCTCTTACCCTTGCGGACTACACTGACACCCTGGTCCTTGTAGAGACCATACTCTACGAAGACCTGCTGGAGGAGCTGGTAGATAGACATACCACGGTCGGCTGCCCATGCAGCGAGCTCGGCGAACATGCAGCAGGCCGATACTGAGCTCTTGTCACGGATGAAGTCCTCTCGGAGGAAGCCGTAGCTCTCTTCACCACCACCGATGTAGTTCAGCTTGCCTTCGTTCTTGCGGATGACGTCTGCGATCCACTTAAAGCCCGTGTAGCAGTCGAAGAGTATGACGTTCGACTTCTCTGCGATAGCACGGATGAGCTCGGTGGTTACGATGGTCTTGACTACATAGTCGATAGGCTGGAGGAGGCCAGCGTCGTGACGATTGGCGATGGCGTAGTAGGTCAGGAGGAGCAAATCTCGTTCCCGTTGATGAGGACGATCTTACCCTCCTCGTTGCGTACTGCTACCCCGATGCGGTCTGCGTCAGGGGTCGGAGGCTAAGACGATATCAGCACCAGTCTCCTCGGCACGACGGATAGCCAGCTCGAGGGCTGCGGGCTCCTCGGGGTTGGGAGAGTGGACGGTGGGGAAGTTTCCGCTGACGACATCCTGCTCAGGGACGTTGATGATGTTCGTGAAGCCAATAGCACGCAGCGCTTCGGGGATGATACGTACGCCGGTACCGTGGATAGGGGTGTAGACGATCTTTCAGGTCGTGGTGGCGTGCAATAGACTCCAACAATACGTAACTG
>BNJS01003853.1_pt1 | contig 42351 bp, 30 predicted proteins | sample 8540461 | NCBI WGS metagenome assembly BNJS01 (sample SAMD00202454, study PRJDB9452) | human saliva metagenome | isolation source: human saliva | place: Japan
AAAAACAGTAAAAATTGAAGATATTCAAGGTTTGAAATTTTGGAATGATGATGTATTTTCATATGCATTAAAACAAAAAGAATACTGGTGGGCAAACAAAGTGGTACTGGACTGAAATCTATACAGCTAAATAATCAATATGGAATGTTTTTAGAAACACATTCTCATAATAAAAATGAGACTTCTGTTCAGAAAGTACAGATTGGCGAAATCACAAAATGATGCAGTTCAATTGGTGTTTGGTAAATTCCTCTCTGAGCAAATCAGAAATGTATAATTGGATTACAGTGAGCAAACAATGAACAAGAAGGTTTGAGCCCTAATGACTCTAGAAAAAAATTTGCTAGAATTTCAAACATACCACAGTTAATGCAACGAAAAGAGTGAACTGATTTTGGTGAGTTTGAGGGTGTTGACGAAACAATTCTTAAAGAATGGGATAAACAAGTAATCAGAGCGGAAAACTATTGTTCAGCATCAACAAATTATGGTTACGGTTATGGAACAGTATTTGGGGCTAATCAAATTCAGGTCGTTCTAATTGGAAAAACTAAACATGAAATGCTACTGTTTCGAATTTACAAATCGAGTCCTAGTAGATTGAAGACGCAGGCTGGATCTGCAATCGTTGAACTGATTATCTTATACGGACAAAAGATTGCAATACGAAATTGAAACATTAGTAAAGATTTACGAGGACGGTATTTTTGAACAGTGGTTTGCAGTCGTGATGGTGAACAAGAAATCAGGGAGTAAATTGTGGGAATTTGTTTCTGGAGCATGGATAATCTATTCTAAATTTTTTTGTAAAAGTTATTCATTTTGGATGAATTTTTCTTGATTTTGTCTATTATATTATATAATAGAATTATCGAAAGAAAAGGTAGGATAAAATGAATAAACGATTAGAAACAAAAAAATCTTACAACAAAGCAAACAGATTTCAAATAGTCAAGTTAGATGTAATGATGTAGTATTAGGGTCTAAATGGACGTTTACAGGTGATGAAGTAGTTTGATTATGTGATTGCAGGGCAAATTAGGGAATCCTTGACAAATACAAAGAAAGCTTGAGGTGGAGTGGCTGGCAGGACAGAATAATTATTCCTCTTACAGTTTGTTGGGTAAAAATGGTTGGTAATGATGAACTATTCAATTAGTAAATTCTGGATTTTGGCGAAATCTTTCAAAAGATGTATTTATTCAAAAATAGAAGATGACGATGAGTCTAGAATTTAATCCAGGGCAATTCTGGTGGGATTAGAAAGATTGACATTATTGGTTTGGGAACTCGTACACAGCTGAAAATTTCTATAAAAAAATGGTTCAGAGGTATGGATTAGTGTGCAGTAAATAATTCAAATCAATCAGTACAAATTAAGTTTTTAAGGGGAGCAAAATGGACGAATTAAAAACAGTTTATTCAAAATTTGATGAAATTAAATTTGTGAATATAATTTAACAGAGTAGATAATGGCTAACAAAATTGACAGGGTAATTGTTGTGGTTGGCGACGATTATGCAGAGAACTTTCAAAGCCTACAGTCGTGTTGGCGTAAAAATCAATATTTGGTTATTGAAGAAGATACGGACTAGAACGTATTGGTAAAAGGAATTTTTAGGAAGATATTTTTAATCGGGATTTCAAAAAGTTAAAACAATTCCACAATGACAAAATGAAAGATTATCTTGGTGAACTGGATTTTCAAATTATTCAATCAATGGATTTGAGTCATTTGAAGAGTTATATTAAAAAAATAATTTTGAAGGGAGCTGAAGATGAAGTAAAACATTATGAAGTATTTAACAAAAAAATATTGTAATTGTTCAGCAGAATTTTTATAATCTTGTAAGAGAAAAAAAGTTGGCAGGGCGTTTAGAAAGGGGAACAAAAAATATGTTTTTAAATAATTTCTTAATTTGCATAATAATGAATGTCGGGAATTTAATCAGAGCGATAATGTAGCATTTGATGTTGCAGAAGTAAACATTGATTTTTGAGTCAGAGCGATTCAAGAACTGGAGAGATCTTTGATTGGAGTACAGAACGAGGAAAGGAAATGATTCAGCGATTATACGTTGAATAAAAAAATAAATATGGAAAACAATAAAAGAATTAGTAAAGGTATTAAATAAAATTTCACAAATTTTTAGGTAGTGAAGATGAACGATTCACAAATCTGAGTTCAATCGGTAGGGAGATTCAATCAATCCTACAAACATTTGGTGAGTGAAGCAGAAACGTAGCAATGAAATTGATTGAAGAACGTTATAACAAAGTGCGAAAATTGGTAAAATTCAAATTGGAGATAATAAACAAAAAAAGATTAAAGGGATTTTCAATTCATTCAGACTTTCAATCTATCCTTGAAGTTTTGCAAATGGAGAAAATGTTTTGGTAAACAGTCCATCAGGTGGTAGTAAGAATGTCCTTAGTAATCAAATTGGTGGACTGGATTGGAATTTTGGCGTGGCTGAGGCATTCGTCAAGAATATAAATTGAGTGGGTTCATTGATGCAAACAGGAACTTTGTTGAAAGTCCCTTTCTATAAAGGTGGACAGATGGTGGGTTGGTGTTTGATGAAATGGACGGGGCTCAGACGTTATTCTTAATATTGAAAGTACTAGCAAATGGTTATTATGAATTTCCTATCGGATTGAAAAAGAAACATAAAGGGATTTTATATTCTAGGTGCAGGTAATGAATCTAGGAAATGGTGGGGAATATTTGTGGAAGTACGTGAGAAAGATTGGTGGACTCTACAATTGAGAGTTTTGCAGTTGTTCCATTTTGGTTATGATGAAAAAGGTAGAACGTGAGTGGCGGAGATAATAAGATTTATGAATTTGTTACAGCAGTTAGAAAAAGCAGTTGAAGATGGGTGGAATTTCGTTATGTTGTATCTATGCGAGCAACAAAGAGTCTGAGTAATTATATGGAAAAAAATGGATATTGAAGGAACATAAAATATGTGGTATGTAAGAATGAGCAAAGAGCGGATATTAAAACAGTTGTATCACGTTGTGTATGTTCATCAAACAATCCATTGTTTGTGAATGTAAAAAAATATTGGTAAAATAAAAGGGATTTTTCTAAAATCTCTTTTTTCTAGTTCATAATTTGAAGAGATTTGGGTTATAAACATATAATTTATCATTTGATCATAGGGTATTATGGAGGGACGGGGATATTTAAAGTTATGAGTATTGGTAATAAATTTTTTTAATTGGTAGTCAATTTCTCTTTTATGGGTTTTGGTTCAACGGAACTGAAAAAGCGAAGTTGGTTATTATTAGTTATTTATTTTGTTATTTAGTAGTTATTTATAGTTATTGAGCGAAAAAGCATTTTAGGGATACTGGTATTGTTGGTCACGGTTACAGCAGGTGTAAAACAGCGTAATATCAAAAAAACAGTGTTTGGCCTTTTTATCAGTATTTTTTGGAGAAAATTGGTGTTTTAGGATTTTTGAGGTATTTTTGGAGTTTTTAAGTGTTTTGGCTTTTTTTGAAATAAGTCATTGAGTATTTTGTCCTATTTTTTTCATCAGTATTTTTGGTCATTTTTTTGTTTTTAATGAAAGTAGTTTTGGCTGATTTTTTTAAAAAAATATAGATGAGTATTTTTATGAACTTTTGAGGGTGGTCTATGGTATTTTTGAGTTTTAAAAAGATGGTGGTATTTTTTTATCAGTATTTTTGGACGATTTTTGGATTTTTATAGGGAGTGTTTGGCGTGATTTTTGGGTTGAATTTGGTGGAACATCATATAATATAGTAGAAAAAGGTAATTAAATGAAAAGAGTGAATTATGAAAGATAATAATATTATAGAAACAGTCAATGGCAAAATTAAGATTTATAGCAAAGAAGAATTTGAAGAAGTAATTACAGGGACGAAGATATGGCAATCGTAATAATCAATCTCAAGTTGAGAACAAGAATTTTGCAGGTGGCGAGTCAGATTTGAAGAAGCAGAAAGGATTTCAGTACAAATGGAGATATGGATGGTTGAAAATCAAATTCAATGAGTTTGTAAATAAATTTATTTCATGTGGTAAATTTAATAAAAGATTTCAAAAAAATAAAGAAGATGTGAGTAGGATTTGAAAATCAATGTTTCAGCGAGTACTCATGGGGTGAAAACAAAAATATGTTTAATCGTGAAGAACATGGAGTTTCCCATGAAAGAAATTTCTATTGCAATTTCAAAAACACATTCGAGTCTAAATATGGTACACAAGAAATTATTACATTCGGAACAGTAATGATTGAAATTTGATTGATAAATTGGAAAATGAAAATATTAAAGTTAATCTATTTTGGATTTATTTAATATGGGTGTTGATTCAGAAGTAGTAAAAGTTAGACATAAAAAGAAAGACATTATTGTTAAAATGCAAATTGAAAGCAAAAAGCAGATCATGACATTGGTAGATTAATAAGAATGATGACAAAAATTGAGTACGTTATAAAGACGTAGTAAAAAGTTTCATTATGAAACATTTAGAGTGATGAAAAAGATTTTTAATACAGAGGGTTTCTTTGGCAGATTGAAAAAAGAACTCTGGGCATTGAACAGTTTTGATTGGGAACTATTATATTATGGAGCATCATTCTTACGCAGACATTGTGAAGATTTTTAGAGTCGGACATTCTTTGGCGATGTTGGTTTTGATAATTATGGGTTGCATCTCTTAAAAGTTCGCATGTCTGAACAGAGCATAAAAAGAAATATAAAGATGTAGCATTTTTCTCAGTTTGGAATAGTGATTTTTGGGGGGCTGAGATTTAATCGAGGAATATATTGGAAGAAATTTGCGTACGTCTTAATAAAGGGTTTGAAAACATTTTTCAGACGTAAGAAAAAAAAGAACGTATGGCGTTTTTAGGGCGTTTTTTTATGAAGAGTCGATACATTTATCGAAAAACAGTTTTTACAGTGATTAGCGTTCAAATATGACGATATAACGAGACTAAAACAAGTGGTAGTATATAGAAAGGAGAAATTTCGTGGGATGGGATGGTATGTAACAGTGATAAGAAAGTTATTAAGGGATTTGATCTCAATCAAGAGGAATCATTAGTCCTGAGTCGGTGGAACTTTGGAAGATGGTTTCATTAGTAAGTTATAAAGTGGGGGAATGGAAGATTATAAGAAAGTTAGCAGAGTAAAAGAAGATTATTTTTTTATTTCTTAGTAGCAAGAGATTGAGTAGAAATGTTTATACAATGAAACAATTCTTAATGATTGATGAATTGAGTCGAGTAAATGAATTGGAAACAAGAGTATTGATTTATTTAAATTCTATGTTAGAGGATGGTGGATAAAAATATTCACAATTAGAATTAGTGTTTAGTAAAAAAATATTATGGATTGTTTAATGAGCTGGACTCAATTCATGGTGATTGGTTGTGACTTTATTGGATTAACAAAGAAATAATGATAAGGATACGTGAAATTATGGTAATAGGGTAGAATTGAGCTGGAATGATGCTTTTTATTAACAATAATTCCTTAGAAGAGTTGAATTATGGAACAGGGGAACAGGTGAACATGAATGGAAAGATAACAATAGCAACGTAAAATCTTTTAAACAGAGCATTAGAAAGTGAGTCATAGATATTCCTGCAGATTTTGAAAAACTATGATTTGGAGAAGTGAGTTGAACAAGGTCATTATGTCAATATTTATAAAAGCAGAATTAACAGAAGAAGAATTATCTGTTATTCTTTATAGGGGACGATGAAATTTCAATGTTTTTATTTGGTAATGTTACAGTCATCAGATGACTATAAATCATTGTTAAATTGGATTTGGATTTCTTAATAGTAAAATGGCGAAAGTAATCTTGATTTAAAAGATAATAAAGATGGAAATAGTACGAGAATGGAAACGAATAGGGAGGTAACAGGGTAGAGATTTTTTTAAATATGAGCATCAGAGATATGTTTAGAGTCAATATTTCGTGAAAGATTGGAAACAATTTTTAAAGGATTTCAAAAAGAATAAATCTATTTCAAAAACAATACAAAAGTGAAGCGGACAGGGTGCAGAGTTATTTCTAACAAATTGGAATTAAATCATTCAGGGACGGAAGAGATGGTTAGGTGATGTGATAAAAATGTTTTAAAAGTGAAAACAAAAAGAAAGATTTATTAAAATCTTTCTTTTTTTGTTGATTTCAATTTCAAAAAGTGAGTTTGATATAATTAAATTACAAAAAAATGAAATGAGGTAATTATTATGAGTAACAACAAACAATTACAAACGAACTAGAAATTGCAGTAATGGGATTATAAAAGGTGTAACAGAAAAAATGGGGCATATATTTTTCCATGTATTAGGGGTTTGTATGTGGCAAATACATTCATTACAAAAAAGGTAAAGGTACAGGTATTCTTCATGATGTTATTGAAGGGTGAGTAAAAGTCAGTGATTTTTTTACGAGGAAAAAAAGGATTGATGATGATGTCTTGAATATTCTATCTTTCCTGAGTCATGATAAAGAAAAAAACAAAGTTATTCTGATTACATTGACAACATTTGTAATAATGTTGGTGGCATGTTAGTGAAGTTTCGATTTGGTGACAGGTGGACGACGTTTCTGTTATTACAGACGGAAAGCGTTTTATTGTTTATGAAAAGTGATGGTGGTAAAGATTATAGGTGGTGCTTGGGTCGTGATTTGGCTGAAACATTTAAAAGAAATTATGAGGGACGTGGTAGAAAGAATAAGAAAAAAATGAATCTGAGACATTGTTTGGTGAAAAGGGTATTGACGGTATTCCATTAGAACAGATGAAACAATCTTAAATCCTAGGATGATTCTTATCATCAATTTAATTATATTGGAGCATGTTTGGTAATGGAAGAGCGTCTTTATTAGGTAATCAATGGTGCATTTACATTCGTGATTTAGGGAGTAATTTATCTGGTAAAAGATTCAATAGTAAATATGGTGTTTATAAGTGTGAGTAACAGAATATGAAAGATTCTGAAAAAAGTACATTTTTGGATATGATAAAAGTTTGGCATAACAGGCTATGGAGTAATAAATTAAAAGAGTATTGAAACAATTGGGATACAATATTTCATCATCAGATATATTTGTTCTTTCAAGAGAATATTTCTTAGAAAGATTTGGCTAAAATCAAATGGAATGAGTTCAGATAAGAAACAGTTCTTATGCAGGGTGGAAATTATTCGGAGATTAAAAAGAAAGAAAAAAATTGAGTATAGATTTTGTGTTAAAAAAACAATAATTAGAAAGATTAAAAGAAATGAGTGAGGCAAAATATTTTAATGATGAACAGGGATAGGGGTAAAAACATATTCAAGAAATGAGCAAGAAATTCTCAAAAGAGATTCTTTCCATTGTTTCTGAATCTGGTATCTATATGAATCCATTAGATAATAAAAGACGATAAGGCTGGTAATATTATCGTGGATAATATTGATAGTGTGGTGTGATTACAAAGCATTTCAATGAAAAGGACGGGTTGGTGACATCATTTTATAATCGGGCGATTGGTTGCATGGGGAAGTATGGCACAAGAAGGGAACATGTAGTGAATCTGTTCTATACAATGTTTTATCTAATAACAAATTTAAAGCGTATGCAAATAATGGTAAGGAAGTTTTTGAGGGTATAAAGTTGCGACAGAGGGATTTATTCTCCTAGTGTAATTTTTTTGAGCGTCCTTTTTTGGTCAAATCTTCGTAATGATAATGTTAAAAGTAATAAATGAATTGATGATGTGATTTGGTATGAGGGAAATCGAGATCGAGACAAGGGAGATCGTGGAGAAAATTACAGTAGTACTTTCTAAACAGATTGATTTTATCCTAAGCATTGGTAAGAACAAAAAAAGTAAAAACTTGATTTTTAGAGACATTTGGTTTGTGGAGTGTTGGTAGGAAATGGAAAAGTAACGAGTCTATTTAAAGGGGAACTGAAATATTATCATTTTGATAAAAGTTGTTTTTGTGGCAGATAAAGAAAATGGCAATTTTAAGGTGTTTTCTGAAATCCTAAATGGATAAAATTGAGTGAATATAGGGTTCTTCAACAACGAAAAGAGCTGCAGCTTTTATTCAGTTATTGATGTTGGATAATGGTTTTGTAAAAAAATAAAAAAATTTTTTTCAGAAAAAAAATGGTTGATTTATGAGTCGGATGTGATATAATTATATCTGTTGTTGATGTTTAACAACGTTTTCAAGAAAAGAAAAATTTTTGAAAAAAAGTTATTGACAAGGAAGTTATTTTTTTGTTAATATATGTTTACAAACAGAGTTTGAAAATTTTTTTCAAAAAGATGAAAAAAATTTAAAAAGGCGATGACAAATGAGTGGAAACAGATATAATGGTTTTATGAACATTGAAATTTTAATTGGGTCGGACGGTGAAATTTTAGCAAACACAGGGGATTCAGTGAGACATTTTGGTCTTGCAGGTTCAGGTGGGCGAGCATTAGTAGTTGAGTGATGAAGAAAATCCTTATTGACAGGTAATGGTAGGCAGGCGTTAATCAGGGCGGTTGTGGGTTCAGGTCGCAGGTCAGTTAAATGAAATTTAATGGTGGCGTGGTATCTTTTTAAATCAAAAAAAGATAAGTTAATCCTCCTTTCATACACACGTTTAAAGGAACGATTTCTAGTAACAAAGTAGAGATATTCTTTCATTGTTTTTGTGTCAGTCATTATTTTAATTTGGAGCATAGGTAATCAGCAGAGCAGCGGATTTTAGTCAGTGGGTCGCAGGTTCGAGTTCGGCGGGCATTTCTAATAAAATTATAAATATTAGGTGATATAGACACAAACAGCAATATAAAATCATTTCTATTTGGCAGAAAAAAAGATGACGGCTAGTTTGACATAACGACATACAGCAATTTTTATTTAATAACGAAAAAGATCAAAATCTATTTTTCATTTTTAAAAAAAGTCGTTAGTTTTTTTATATGAGTAGTGACATACAGCAATTCAACGAGTTTCGCATGGAACAGAAATTTCAAATTTGTAATGAAAAGTCAAGTCGTAGATTGAATAAATTTTTTTGAATATAATAGTGAATTTACAGCAATCTTATTATGGAATGAGTTTTAATCTATGAGGCTGAGTTGAGTAGATTATATTAAATTAAATTGAATATGTTAGTGGCAATCAACAATTTTGTCAAGAGAAGGTTGTGGGTTCGAGGCTCAGGTTCAGATTGGAGCAGGTAATTGGTAGAGCATCAGGAATAAAACAGGCAGATTTTTTTATTTTTGGAACCAGATCATAAGGCAGAGCATTCAGTTGAGGGCGTTGCGGATAGGTTCGATTCCTATAGGTTCGTTAAATTTATATTTTATATTAAATTGGTTGTCCTTGAGATATGAGTTCGAGATGCATGGCGGGCAGAGTTATTTTAATTGGTGAAAATACAAGTAGGCATTAAATGAATTGAGGACGTTCCTTTCATACAATTTAATATAAGGTGATTCGGAGCGATCAGATCATTTCTAGTCTTGGGTGAGTAAATATAAGAGCTCTAAGTAGGGATATTTTTTTAATAAGGGTCTCTAGCGAAGTCTGGTTAAACGCAGCGGATGTAAATCAAAACTCTTTCGAGTTCAGGGGTTCAAATCCTCAGGGGGCATTTTTAGAGACGACGGCGTGAGGAAGCAGAAGAGGTTTTCTAAAAGTCTGAGTGATAAAGATGATTTATCTTAATAATTTGAGTTCGTCTAGCGGTTGGGACGACTTTCACGGCGGAAACACGGGTTCAGGTGCGTACGGTGTATTGGTATCTAGTAGGAGTTATTGGTACAAGTATTGAGTTTTATGATAAGGAAAGGACTGAGCTAAACACGTGAATGGTTGTTTAAGGTTCAGCAAAATAATGGATTTGAAAATCCAGTTGCAAATGGAATTCAGAGAAGTTATTGGCTAAATGGAAGTTTAAATCTTCGAGTAAACTATTGGCTAAAAAGGGTCATATTATGATACGAAATGTTGGTTGAAGATTTGTTAGAAGCATTAGAGAACAATGGAATTGACACATCAAAGTCAAGATACAAAAAGTAGTGATGAAGATGATTTCTTTTAATAAAATTTAACATCGTTCGAGTAGGGGGTTGGGTCGTCGTCTTTTCACGTCAGAAACACGGGTTCAGATGCGTACGGTGTATTATAATCATTTTACAAATCCTAATTAAAAAAATTTAAGGATAGTGAGAAATAAATGATTATATTGAAAGTGCTTTCAATAGCTATAATGATTTTTTTGTAGGGTAATCTTGATATGAAATTTAACGAGTCACAAAGAATAAATACGATTTGATTGAACGCAAATCATTACAATTTAGGAGTTATTTTATTTATGAATAAAATTAAATTATTAAGTGTTTTAGAACTTTATCTGGTGTAGTTTTTGGAGTTGTTCTCTGTTGGCAAAATCAACAGAAAATAAAGAGTGAAACAGTGAGCAAGTAACAGTAGTAGCAAAGAAGATTCAGTTAAAGAGAAAGTCTAAAGGACATCAATTCTTTTTGGATTCTGTCTTGAAGTACAGATATGGTAAATTTAAGAAAGTTTATGGGGAAAGCTATGACAAATGGATGATGCAATTATCGTATTCAGAGTAGTGAAAAAGATTAAGGAAGATGGTCTTGAGTCCGAATTTCAGATTTGAGTCTATGCAATGGGTAAAAGAATTTCAAATTGAAACATGGAAGAAACAATTTCTAAGATTTCCTTAAAAGTAAGACGCAATCTGTTTCAGAAAATTGTAAATTACAATATTAAAAGATGTTGTAATTGATGATTCAGGAAAGTAGTACAGTATTACATTTACATCTAAAGTTACATTCTCTTGGTTTGGAAATCATCAGTAAGAACAGTTCTAGGCGGATGAGTGGTGGAATTGATGAAGCTAGTAAATATGAAAAAGCAGGTTCTTCTGGAGGTGATTAAACGTTATCAAAATTTACTTTCTTATTGGATTTTTCCGTCATTTATACAAACATGAGTTTTGAGTCTAATGTTGGTGGCGAGTATCTCATGTTCCATTTACAAAAAGGTGAGATTTGACGTGAGATTAAAGTACAAAGGATAAAGATGGCAATTGGGTAATTTCCCAAGATGATTATAAGTTTTGGCATCAGAATTAGTAGATGGGGATGAGGGGTATGATACAATTGAAAGTTCGGGCATTCCTAACAAGAAGGCATCGGGGTCATCTGGAGATTCTGGGCGATAAAGACAAATCAAAAAAATTTAATTTAAGAATAATTATAGAGAACAACATCTTTTTAAAGATGTTTCCTCTCGGGATGTAGACAGTGGCTGAAGTGGGTAAAGGGGCGGTCTTGAGAGGCAGGGTCGTTAATTCAGCGCGTGGGTTCAGGGTGCGATCCCGTATAGGGGACTGTGGTTGTCTGTGAAAATCAAGCCTGGGAGCGTTGAGTCAAAGGGAACGTTTGTAGTGATGTGAAAAGCATTGCGATAGGGTTTGGTGGTATAATTAAATATAAATCTAAAAGTGTATTCTTCCGTTGGTTTAATGCTTAGCGTAATACAGTTCGCTCGCAGGTGTGAGAATGAACGAATAACACAGAAAATAACTTGTTATTGGACGGAGTTATCACGTTGAGAATTGAAAACTTAGTCGTGATGCTATAGTAATATAGCTATAAAACGGATATGAATAGCAGGTTTGCTAAAGACTAGATATTTGGTTTTAAACAGTCGTTACGGTTGTGTGGTATCAGTCTGCGCCAATTCATAAAGGCTATTGTCGGCCAACAATAGTTGAATTGTCGCATAATAAATCTTGAGTATATTAAGTTGTAGATGGCGTCCTACTTTATGGCGGAATAAGTTCATCGGCTTAACGCAAGGTAACATGACACTCAAAAGGTGTTTTGAGAGGTGATTACTTCGAAGTGTTATCGGTACTTATATAGGTAGAGATTAGTGCAAGTCTAGGATTCTAATGCAGAGAACGAGTTGCTTATGAGAGTAATTCCAGAGTGAGGGTGCGATGTGGGGACAGAAAGTGGGTATAAAATTTTGTGACAGACAGTAAGAAGTCCTCAAGACGGGTAAAAGATAGGTTTCTTTGATTTAAAGAAATTTAATTTGGTGAGGATGTGGTGGAGCTGAGGTATCAATCCTCGTTTGGAGTGAATATAGACGTTTAATTATAGTTGTCAGTAAAAAGTAAATCTGAGGCTATATTTTTTTGGTGTGAGTAGTGGGCAGTGGTAAGCTAAGCGAGAGGTTGCAGGTTCGAGACTATCAGCATGGTCTGTGCAGATGCAATATATAGGTGAAAAGCAAATCAATGAATTTTATATAGATTGCAGAATTTATATGAGTAGATTCCATTTAATGGTTTGTCTGTTGTTGGTATTCATGGATAAAACAGATTTTGATTATTCTGTAATATTATTGTAATGTCAAAGATTAAAGTTATTTCGGTTAGATTTTTGGGGAAATTCTAATCTTTATCCAAGAAATAACAAGAGTTTGTAATCAAAAATATTTTGAAAAGAATCCAATAGGTGAGTCTATAAAGCAAGTGGTTGGTACGAGAGAATAGTGAGATGGAGAAACTTTAAAAGGATATAGAAAATATTTTAATCATAAAAAGTGTCTAAAAAACTAACGTTTAGGCATTATAAGATATGAACTATAATGATTTCAGAGTTTTTAAAAAAATTTAATTTTGATATTGACATTGAGTGAGATTTTGATATAATAGATATATAAAGAAATTTATGGAAGAACTGGTTTGAGAAAAATAAAAGGTCTCAGGAAGTAGAAATCAGTGCAAGTCTGATGGGAATGTTAAAAAAATAAAAAGTGGTAAAAAGAAAAAAAGGAAGGTGATTTCAATCATGACAACATTTACAGTCGCACAAGATATTCATATGATTATTGATGTGGGAGCGGGAAAAAAAGGGTGGTGGTGGGATCGTCAAGCGAAAAAAATGACCTACGATCTTATAGTAGGGATTAAGAGTTAGCATTCAGGTAGTTCAATAAATCAGAGTAAGATTGTGAAAATTCCTTCAATCTTTTTCTGAGCATATGGGAGTATTAGTTTAATTGGGAAAATGAGAACTTGCAAGGCGGCGTTAGGGAGTTCGATTCTCCTGAGTCCCATTTCCATAAGGAGTTCTATATATGAAAGAATTTGATTTTTAGATGATTTTGTAGAAAGATATGGAAATTCTGTATATGGAAAGTGGAACGAGGGCGATGGAATTTACATTGGTAGGGGGTCAAAATTTGGCAATCCTTGTCAATGGAAAATAAATCAGATGAAGAACGTATTAGAGTAATTCTGAGTCTATAAAAAAATATTTAGCAAAAGAAAGTTATTGAAGATGAACAATTCAGAAATTCTGTAAAAGCATTGAGCAATAAAAAAATCTTGTTTGTTTCTGTAGTAACGGTGGTAATAGTTTAGAATTAGGGTGTAAATATTGTCATGGTCATGTTTTAAAAAGCAATGAGTGTCTATCTAAATAACAAGTGGGTATAGTATAATGGTAGTATGATGGAACTCCAGACTATTGGTGCAGGTTCTAGATCTCGTTGGCATATATATGGCGAGGTAGTGAAATGGTATAACGTTGGATCATAGCTAAAAATTGTCGGTTCGAGATCCGTCCTTCGCAATTTTAAAATGGTGGGTGTAGCGCAGTTTGGTTGTGCAGTGCTGGGAGCACAGGGACTAGAGTTCGAATCCTGTCAAAACTAGATAGAAAGCAATCTTGAATTGGGACTCAAAATGAAAAGGATTTATATTATGAGTAATTTGAAAAAAATATTTTTGAGACTTTGGTTATAGCATTTGTAATTACAATAAACTATTGCTAGTGTTATTCTTACAATTGTTTTTGATACTGTAATATTTTTAATCATTTCAACAATTATTTATTTTATTGTAATGGCTTTAGTTATTAAAAGTTTTAATTACGATAAGGATTAGTGTCCGATGGTGAAATGGTATCACAAGCTGCTGATAACGGCTAGTTACAAGTTCAATTCTTGTTCGGACAATACAATATAAATGCTTCTTAGTTTAATGGATATGACGCGGGACTACGAATCCGGAGATAAAGGTTCAATTCCTTTAGGAGCAATATATTGGAGTATAGACAAATTGGTAAAGTCACTGGACTTTGAATCCAGGGTTTGCTGGTTCGAATCCAGCTACTCCAGTTAATAAAATATGGCTTCGTAGCAAAGTGGTTATTGCGCTGGCTTGTGGTACAAGAATTGTAGAATAGTGTCTATTCCATAATTCAAGATTGTTTTTCGTCAGTGACCACAATGAGTATTTCATCTTAAATCAGATGAACATTTTAATTTCATTCTCTTTTCCATTTCACCACGGAGGAATTACAACTTCAGAGAAAAATGAAAAGTTATTTTGTTTGAATTTCCACACAGAGCCAGACATCAATCACTTGGTCTTATTCTGGTTAAGCAGAAATACTATGTTATTTTGCTTTATCTTTTAAGAACATACCTCTACGAGCAATAACATAAGAAGGTCCAGAGTGTATATTTAATTTCATTTTCGGACAATATTTTTGTTTTGCTATCCAACTCGTCCAAGCTGGATTAACTTTATGTAAGAAAATTCTGTTTTTGGCACATTTAGAAGTTATAATAGAATCAAATTTAGAATAAGCAAGTGTTGATAACATCTTATTATATTTTTTTACATCTTTTGGTTTATTAAATTATCTTTCTTTTTTTAGTAAAATTAAGTTTTTCTATAGTAAATCTTTAACTGTATTCAAGCAATAATCTTTTTTAATCTTGTTGGTATATATTGGAAATCGTTTGTTGTTTGAGTGGCTGTATATTGATAATCTATATTAAAAGTATTTATTAAGTTGATATTTATCAGTTTCAAATTTGGTGATACAAGAGCTATTAAAATCTGAGTCCCTGTTAAAACATAGTATTTCTAGTCACACATAAATCTTTGTTATGTTCAAAGTTATATATAATTTGAAGAAATAGTCGATTATCTTTAATCTTAATTCTATAAGTTAAAAGACTTTCTTTTAGTTCTAAGTAGATTTTTTTAATAAGTTAGTATGATTTTTTTATTATTAAAAATTAAATTGGGAAGCAAACAAATTTATCATCTTCTAAATCAATTTCTTTTCTGATTTTTAAAATAGAATTGATTGATTTTTAGAGATTGTAATGCTGACTTTGAAAATTATTATTACAACAGTCTATCCCCGAGATGCAAAACAAGAAATAGATTTCAGTATCTCGAACTCTTAACAAATTCTTTATAATTTTTTTGTAGTAATTTTTTTGGTTTCCAAAACAGAACTATATTTGGTTGTTTCAATTTCATTTTCAAGATTTTTTTAAGTTTTTTTGCTTTTTAGTATTTAATCTATTTTGTTTCCAATAAATTTTAATTTTTTTAGATTTCTATATTTAGTAAAATTGAAATTTTTTTAGAATTATTATTTAAGTTAATTCTTTGTAAAGTTCTTTTCATCTTTTTAGCTAGTGAGTTCTTTTTCAAGATAAATATTTTTTTCTTTCTAGAACTTTTTCTTTCAAGATCTTTTTAATTCTTTGATAGATTCAAAACAGGGCTAACATATTGAGTTAATATTGCATCAATGAGTAGAACATGTTAAATTAAATTCTTCTTTTAATTGAGCATGAATAATATTTCTGTCGTCAAAACGTGATTTTGGCATTTTTAATATGATAGTTTTTAATTCTATGAAATGTTAATCTCTGAATTTTTATTGAATATTTCAATATAATCAGAAATGTATTTGTGACGATGATTATATTCTTTATTCAATTTTTAATTCAGTTGTTATCGTAAATACATTGATCATTATTTGATAATCCTTATTCTATATTATATTAAACATATCATCATTCTACATATTTTTGTTATTATTGATTTGTTGAATCAGAGGTCAGAATTAAAGTAGCTCCGGGCGTTAAATAATTTTACGTCTATTGAGCTCAGTTGGGAGGCAGTCAGTCCTGAGGTAGATGTCATTGGTTCAAATCAATACAGAGCATTTTCTACATAAAACGCAAAAATCGTTTATTGTGGCTACGAATGTAAGCATCTGAAAGCGTGATGGAACTGGTGAACAGAGCAGATTTAGAATCTGGTGTCCATATGGACGTGTGAGTTCAGAATCTCAGGGCGTATCTTGTCTTAGTGTTAATAGGTTAGCATATCTCAGTGTGAATGAGAAGGTGCAGGGTTCAGGTGCGTAGGCATGATTATGTAAGAGAACAGTTCTTGTTCTCTTTATTTATTTTAGAGGTATTTAATGAATAAAGAACTTTGATAGAATTGTGAGCTAACTCAAACTATTGGGTTAAAGAACAATCCAATCTTTAAAGAGTTATTAGAAGAAGTTACAAAAGATGAAGAAAAAGGAGAATCAAAGCGATTCTCTTTTTTTGTTTATTGACTAATTTAAAATTTATTTGTATAATATGAGTATAATATTTTAATAGAAAGATGAAAGAAAAATGGAAAAATTCAATCCTAGAAAAAGAAGATAAATATATTAAAGAAGGTTATAAACAAATCTATCGAATGATAAGGATATTAAAGTTTCATTATTAAATTGGGTGTCTGATTGGATTTGGATTTGCAGCTCTTTTTCAAAGCTAGAAAATTAAGATTAAGAGAAGCATTTAAAAATAGAGTAGTAAATTCCTTTGATGTTGGAGCGATTATGAAGATACTTCAAATCTACAATTACGATTAACAAAAAAACTCTCAAAAACAGATTTATAAAAATTTCGGAAATTTTTAATGAGTGATGGTAAGCAGTTTAACTCGTCTAACAGTAAAAACAGTCGAATATTATAAGGATTTGTTCAAAAGATTGATAAAATTTGGTTTAATAAAAACGAAGGTTAGTTTATTTTTTTATTGATAATAAATTTACAAGTAAAAAGGAGAAAAAGCTACAAAAAGCAAAAAGAAGATGGAGCTAGAAAATCAATCTCTGAATTGTTTGAATAATAATAAAGTATAAAAGATGCAATAAGGGCAGTCTTTTTATTTTTATCAAAAATTTTTGACCTTGTTGTTGACAAAGGATATTTTTCTGTTGTATAATGAATATAGAAATTAAGGAAAAGGTGATAAACAATGAACTTTAACATTAAAAGAAGCAAGAAAGAAATTAAAAACAATCAAACAGTAAAAATTACATATTCAATACAATAGTTATACAAGAGGACTTACTTTCTAACAAAAATATTACAAACGTTATGTAAAGTCGTTGCACAAAAAGTTAAATCTCTTTGACTTGCATGAGTCTTCACAAATTGTAGCCTGAATTAGAACAATTAGAAATTTTGCAAATTCTTCTTGTTTTGATAAAGATGGTTATTTTGTAAAAAGGTGGGAGTAAAGGACCATGTTAAAAATAATAACTGTTATGAGAAACAATAAGATTGAACTTTCATATTTGGATAGAAATGACGCATGCTTACTTGTGGACGAAGAATTAGGAATGAAATTAGATAATGATGTTGCTGTATCTGAGCCCATTCACAAATCATTTTGCAATATTAGCAAGTGAGCCCAAATAGATTGCTTCATGTTACAGATAAAGAATTACCATTATTCGTAAGACTTTCAATGAGGCAAAATGGAACATTTAATATTGTTGTTGATGAAAAATGTTTTTGCTGGAACAAAATCTAAATTATGAACATTGACAAACAAAAGATTGCTCGTAAGGAATATGAAGAAGAATTAAAAACGTATTAGAAAGTAAGGTTATTGAAGTAAATAGCATCATTGAACGATTATGAGTGATTTAATTCCTAAATTGAGTGCAAAAGTGATTAAAAACACAAAAACTGTTTCAAGTAAAGTTGTTAGAATTTCATTTAATGAATTAAGTGAAATCTTCCATAAAGAAAGTTTCTAAGAAATTAGGGTTTACGTTGTGATTATTTTATTGAATTAAGTTCTGAAATTCGTTGAAAGCAAGAAGGTGAATACGGTGGAGCATTGTATCGTGAATATGATGGCACAATGTGTGTTGGGCAACGTTTAGCGATAAATATATTGAAAAGAATTACTCTAAAGAAATCAAAAGCAATCAAATCTGAAATTGAAAAGTTAAACAAGAAAATGACTGCAAAATCACGATTCAATTTGAAATTTCTTATGGAATTGCTATGAGCGATAAGAACTTCTAACATTTATGCAGGGCATTTCATTAAAGAAATTACAGAAGAAATTGACTCTAAATGACTTCAACAAAATGGAAAAACGTTTGAGTAAAATTTATTATATTGAGTCAAATAGAAAGTCAAATTTTGACTTTCTTCTTTTATTGATTTTTTTAGTGAACTTTATTATATAATATAACAAAATGATGCTGAAAGGTTGGAACAATGAATAGTATTGTAGAAAATAAAAAGCAAGTTAGATAATTTTAGTGCAAGAGGGACTATAAAATCATCTATCCTAATTCCATTGATGGTTTGGATTTTTGAAGTTATCATAAAGGAAAAACATCAATTTTTCCGAACTGACTATTTTAAGCCCCTATAAAAGAAAGTAGAAATTGCAAATGCTTTAATTTTTTTATGAAAGCTATTTAAATATAAAGGAATTTTATTTCTAATCCCTATTATTTTGTGAACACATCTACTCGAGAATATAGTTTAGGGAACTTTGATAAAGGCGAAACAAGTAAAGAATTTGAAACTTAGAATGGATTCATATTGTTTCGGATAGCAATGAACAGAGAAATTAGACGACTTTTATGAGAAGATTAATTATGTTTTTGTACAATCAAAAAGATAGATTAGTTTTCTATATTGATGATAAGTTTAAAAAGCTTCTGCGAGCAAATTAGCAGAAACAAAAAGAATAAAAACAAAATCTTGAAAGCAAATTAGAAGAAGATTTACAATCGTTATTTGATTGATGACTCAGTTCTAGGGCGTTTTTACAAAATAAACGATAAAGTGCATGTGAAAATAATATAGACTGACTCGAGAACTGCTTTTAACGCAGTGTAGTATTACTTAAAATGAAAGGAATAAATAAAAGCTATGAATCATATTGTAGAAGAAGAAAAAGATGAATTAACAACTTATATTGAAGATGGATATAAAGTTATCTATCCTAATAACAATCTAAGTATTAAATTGATTAGAAAATATAGAGATGACTCTGGGACTCTGTTGGGAACGCAAGTCATATAAAAATCGAGTCTGAATTGCTGGGGTATAAGTTTATATGATAGATTTATTAAAAATAAAAAAATTCTTTATTTTTATCCCGGGTGATTTTAATAGTGGTCACTGTAAATTAGTAATTAAAAGAGCTGGAGCTGAGGCTAAATTGATTTGAGGAATGTTCGTATTTATTCTAATGAAGATTAGTCGAGCACAAAAACACAGTTCTATGAAAAAAATTAAATATATTTTTATTTAATGCGAAAACTAAGAATTTAAGGTTGTAATTGACCAAAATTTCAAAACAAATGCAGGCAAAAAAACATGAGCAAATGGCTAAACGAAAAATAAAAATCTTGCAAAGGAATTAGGTATTTAACAGGCGAAAATAAAGCAATTCTAGGGGCTGTTTTTCTTTGAAGTCGATACATTTATCGAAAAAAACAGTTTTTACAGTCTTAGCGTTGCTTATATGACGATATAACGAAACCCTAAAATGAAAGAGACAATAGCAAAAATGAATGAAATTGTTTCAGTAAAAAAATAAAAAAATAACTTAGATGGGTATAAATTGGTTTATCCTAATAATAAAGGTTTGATAGTAAGATTGTATAAGGAGAATCAAAGATGATTTACTCGTTGTGATGAAAGTTGTTATTTGAGATTTTTGAGAGTTTGTGTAACTTGAAGGTCTGTTTATTGAAAAAAAGCAATTATCAAGGACTTATCTAAAAGTTTTTATAAACCAAATTTTAGGTTAATATTCAACTCATTCAAAGATGATTCATTTAAAAAGGAATATAATATTAGTAAATTGAAATTTGTAAATGAACAACAAGAGAAAATTGAAATAGCATGCCCAAAGAAAATTAAAAAGATTTATGTTAATATATGCGGAAGAGGGCGTTGTTATTATGATTGATGATAATTTCTGTTCTAAGCATGAGAAAAAAACAAACAACTAAAAATGAAAGCGAAAGAAGAGTTTACAAGTAATATTAAGGATTTGCTTAATTAGAAAGATTTAAAAATGAATGAAATTGTTACAATAAATAATGAAATTGATTATGAGGGAAACTACTCTATCCAAATAATCAAGAATTAAACGTTAATATTTGGTCATCTTATGACCATCTTGCTTTAAAAACTGTGCAAAATTGTGAAGATTTAAAGTCTAATAGAAAAAAATATTAAATTTTTAATTCTTTGTTTATAGATTCTTATGAATATAATAAGATTATGAATGCTTTCAAGAATTTCTCACCATATCCAGAGTTAGTTCTATTTTCTAAAGACAATCCTATTAAAAAAATCAATTCAGACTAAAAAAATTTGTTAGCTAGTTGATTCACAAGGTAATGAGATTGACCCTAACTATGTTAAAAAGATTGAAAAAAATTTATTACAATAAAGAAAACTTATCTTTAGTAATCGTGATTGATGAAAAGTTTCAATCAAGTGAAAGCAAAAAGATTGAAGAGATTCAAGAAAAAAAGAAAGAGAAAGAAAATCAAAAGAAGAAGACACTTACAAAAAAACAACAAAAAGAAATTTCAGTTAGAATTAGCAAATTACTTGATTAGAAAGGTTTTTAAAAAAATGAATGAAATATTTTCAGTCAATAATAAAAAAATGAATTAGAAGATTATAAAGTTAATTTATCCTAATGATAAAAAGTTAAGAGTTAATCTTTCAGATGGGTTAACAAGTGTGCCCTAAATTTGGAAATGAAACTGTCAAATTAAACTTTTTTGAAAAGGTTATTTAGAACTTTAATAAGTTGTTCATTTCTAAATATGATTATCAGAAACTTTTATAGCGATCCCAAATATCAGACTAGAGATTTATCTTTACAGTTCCTTTTCAAATGAGGGTGACTTTTGCGTATTTTTGGAGTATCTCATATAAAAATAGTAAATTCTCAATATGAAGAGTTCCAATTTCTCATATTAAACAAATAAAAAGAAATTTATTTTAGTGATGAATCTGTGCTGTTATTATTGTTATAGATGAAAATTTCTGCTCAATGCGTGAAAGAAAAGATTTGAGAGATGAAATGAAAACAAAAATGAATTGAGTTGTCAAAGAGACTGAGACAAGAAATCTATTAAAAAGAAAGTAAATGACTTGTTGAATTAGAAAGGATTGCATAAAGATGAATGAAATTGTTTCAAATGACTATAAAGAAGATTTAGTCAAAGACAATTACAAAACTGATTTATCCAAATGATTTGGAGCTTTGAATTTGACAATGAAAAATAAAGAGGGCAAGAAAGTAATTGACCGAATAAGTTATGATAATGTGAATATTAGTTTAATTCGATTCTTAAAAAAACAGAAAAAAATTGTTTTTTTATTTTGCAGAATTTATGATTTTTCTTGAAACTATCTCTAAAAATGACCTTTAAATTTAGAGTTCAGAGATTCAGAATCAAAACAGTTAGCAATGCGACAACTATAGTAAGATAAAAGTTACTTGACGAAAAAGGAGAAGAATACTTGGAGAAGATGGACGAAGCGATAAAAAGGACTCTATCTGAACGTATCTAAAGGGAAAGTTTAGTAATTGTTGATGATGAAGAGTTTTTCAATGGACTGAAGAAAAGGGAAGAGCAATTGAAAGAAAAAAACAAAAAGGAAAATAGCGAAAGATTAGAAAATAAAATTAAGTCATTGTTAAAATAAAGGAGAATTACATGCTTTTTAAATTGAAAGATACAGAAGTAAAAGAAATTAGACAATCTATAAAGATTCTTGGTATGAAGAGGGTGGTGTGAGAACTTGATAGTGGTGAGTGGATTGATGCAGAAATTCAAATTGAGAGTTATCTTTTACGGATTCAGACTTCATATATTTATAGAAACAATGATAACGCGAAATTAAATCAATTGGTACAGTTATTGAGTATCTATTCAGTCAAATTTCAAATGAATTTCCAAATATGAGCTAAAGACGAGGTTTCATTAATCATCTTAATCAACATCTGATGAAGATTTCAAAGATTAGGAAAAAGTAACAGATGAGCAATATTGGTAAAAATTTCAAAGAGGGAACTATTGAGCAATGATTGTAAATTGGTTTAGCCTAATCACAAAAGATGAATGTTATGGATATTTTGCTAAAAGAATAGAGGTCAGAATATTTTGTAAAAAATTTTTTTAGTTTGATTAAGAAAGGGCTCAAAATATAGAACAATTGAGTTTGATTCAAAAAGTTCTTCATTGGGATCGATTGTTTTTGAGTGAAGAAAGATACAAACATATAAAAGAATTTCAAAAAGATGGATTTTAGTTAAATTTTTCAATAAAGATGGAACGAAGAAAAATTTGTATTTTTCTAGTGATTAACATTTATGATGAAAAGGGTTGAGTCCATATCATTCATTATAAAAGTAAGAAAATTAAAAGAAATTTATTTGAATTTTGAGTAAAAAGTGTTATAATCATTATAGATGAAAAAAATTCAGGATAAAAAAAGAAAAGGGTTTCGGATTAAAAAGGATAAAAAGAAAGGTGAGTTTCTCAAAAGAATTTGGAGTGAACGATGAGGTGAAATGATGAAAGAAATAAGGGAGCGGACAATAATATTTATGATAACAATGGTGTATTTGACACAAACGAAAACAGAAATCTTTAATGGTAATTTTAAGGAATTTCAAAGAGTTCATGTTAAATGAACTTTCAATTTCAAATTGGGTGACAACGAAGATATGGAGACTATGAAGATTTTTAATGGTCATGAGTTTAAAATTCAAATGGAAATCCATATTGAGCAGAATTTCTAAATCAATTAGAAGCAACAGGGCAGAGCAGAAGCAAAATTTGGGGAAATCTATAACAAAGTTTTTGGTAAATTCTCAATTAAAGAGAGTAGAAATGATTAAGTCAAAAAGAAATTCTAAAGTACATGAATCAATACATGAATGAAATTCCATTGAGAACGATAATCCATATGAAAGCAAATTGGACTTTATCTTTGGGAAAAAGTAGATGATTTTATTGAAGAAATGTTTGATCAAATTTTGACTACAAATACAAAGAATCTGGTATTGGTATTTCATTCAAACTAATGGTAACATTGAGACTGATAATTTCATGTTTACAGGCGGTTGTTGGGCAGTCAAGAAAATGATGAATATTATGTTTTTGAGACAGATTAGTGAGCAGGGAGAAACATTCTATCATATTTTTCAATATTAAAAGATAAAGATGGAAAATTATCGGGCAATGTTTGGAAAGAAACGATTGAATACAGCAAGGATACTAAACGAGATTGAATGAGAACATATAATGGGAGAATCAATGAAACAAATTAAAAGTTATGAATTTGGAGCAGGTGATGAGTACTCTATTATGTTGATAAACAAGGAGATGTTTATTCTTTAGAAATAGTGAAGATTTGTGAATCTCAATCAGAGAAACTATTTCATTCTTTGATAATTATGTTTTCAAACTTGGTCAGTGAGTGTATATGATGATTTTTGGGCGGTTGTGGTTGTGGTCGGGCAAGGGACATTGGATGGAGCGGTATGGGTTCAAGTTTTAATGTAGAATTTTTTCAAGTAAAGTTGGCGATGTTTTTATTGGTGAAGAGGAAGCATTTGAGTTAGCAAAGTTCGTAAACGAAAGCAATGCAGAAAAATGAGTTCTTTGAAGTCATATTCTAAGATTGAAATTAAACGTGCATTTCAAATAGATTGTTGAATATATTAAGATTCACAAAATATTCATTGATTGAATTTCTTAGAACTTTGTTAATATTTATGGGATGAAAATAACAATCAAAGTTTCTGTTATTGATTATGATGGAAATGAGATTGGGTATTCTGAAGTTGAAAAAAAGAATTAGAAAGGTTTTATTAAAATGAATTATTTAAGTATTTGTCAAGAATTAGAAGAGTAAAAGCAAGTATTAAAGATTATGAATCTAAAATTGAAAGAAAAAAAGTCAGGGAACGAGAAATTGGAAGAGTATAAAAAGGCATGGAAAAATGGTGTTAGAAACGGTTTACGTTGAATCACAAAGAATTTGTAAGAGCAGTAAATCCTATATTCATTCTTTTTTTGAAAGTAAATTATATTTTGAAGAGTTAAAGAAAGTTTTGTTAAGTGATTATAAATCATTAGCGAAAAAAATCCAGTATCGATTTGTACAAGACAATTGGCATTGTTTTATGTTAAAAAAAGTAGTCAGGGTATATTCAGATACTGACGAGAGTAAAGTTATTTTTTTCATGAGAACATCAGATGATTGTTGAGTGGGAGTTTTAGAATTGAATAAATTAGATGATTTTTAATATTGAAAGAACAGCACAAAGTTTATCAATAATTCAAAAGGACGATTTCAAGTCGTAAACATTCAGAACAATTTGATTATGGGTGATTTCAAGGATATTGTTAGTTTTAAAAGTAGATAAATTTGAAAAAAGTTTTACAATTTGAGTCGAATTTCCAAAAGAGATAGAAGTTGTTCTAGGACGAGTACAGTATGTGAGATGAAAAATGGTAAGAATATGGATTGCAGTTCTTAAATCTGAAAGATAAGTTTGGCATAAAGGGGGTTGTTGAAAACAACATTATTGGAGAACAATGAGCAAATAAAATTTATTCTAAGGGTCAGTAAAGAAAATGATTTGTTACAAACAAATGGGTAGATGAGAACTTTGAATATTTGAGCTAGGGTTGCAAACAAAAAGATAATGATAGAGATTTAATCTTGAGTATCAGAAAAGGATTAGGAGAATTAGAATATGGTATTGAAAAAAATTGATTTATGAATATGAAGGGCAGGCAAAAAAATATTAAAGTTAAAGAATTAGAATTAAGTGACAGAGTCTGATAACGAGGTCTGAATTAAAAGTCATTTTTTGAAAGGAGTTCTCTATCCTAGAAAAGATTTATAATTATCTTATGAGTCAAGTAAATCATGAGCTTTGAAATCTTATAAAGACAAAGAGAGCAGAGTTGAAACAATTTAATCAGCAAGGAATTTGAGAAGTCAATTAAAAAAACAACACAAAAGAAAAGGAAGATTAGTTAAAATCTTCCTTTTTTTGTTGACAATATAGTTGAACTTTATAATATAATAGAAATATAAATAAAAGAGGTAAAAACAATGAAAAAAATTATATGGATATTATCAGTGCGGGAGCGGATTGTTGAAAAAGAAAAGGGAGATTTGAATTAGATTACGAGAACGAAATGAGGGGCATCGAAAAAAACGATTGAGCGAGATATGAAGAATATAAAAACGATTTTTAAAAAAATGGTAACGGAGTTTAGCATTAGCAAAAAGAATATGTAAGTCTATATGGAAACATTTAATCTTTTAAGAAGATTTGATGATTCATTCCTAAATTAAAAGATGGGCTAAAAAGAAAATTAGCAGTAGTGGAAAAAGATTTGCATTGTTAGATGAAGCAAATAGCATGATTTATAGAGTATTTGCGAGAAGTTTGTTGATAAGAATAAATCATACAATTGGCTAAATTAGGAGAGTGCAATTCTTAGAAAATAAAAACTATTGAATATTTTTGAAAAAAATTATATATGGAATTAGATGAAGTTAATTACAAGTATCTTAAAAAAAGTCCAAGGTATAGAGTATTGTAAAAATCTATCAAAAGGGACATTCAAAATTTGAGAGAGTTAAATTATATTTGGTCATTTTAGGTAAAAAGCTAAAGAGTATGATTATAGCTAGAAATTTGTGAAAGTGAGTTAATTTTTCCACAAAAATTTAGTTGGCTATGGTTCAAAGGGCGAAGAAGTAAGATACAAGTTAAATGGTGAGTTTCTTATGATTTGTATATTTGGGATGGCGATAATAAAGTATGGGTAAATTATAAAGAACTTTGTTGAAACAGAGTAATTAAAATGAGAGGAAACTTATCTGAACTTTCAAGGGAACAAGATTATCTAAAAATTTGAAGAAGAATTAAAAACAAGACGAGCAAAAAAAATCACAAAAATTTAATTTTGGTGATGAAAGCACAATCTTTTTGGCAGATGAAACAGAATTGGAAGTTTGAGAAAGTTGATGGTAAATACAAAGGCAATTGATTTTTGATTGGTATTTATCAGCGGAAGAAAGTAGTAATAAAAAAATATTATGGAAGAAATATGGTGGAATTGGATTGATAACAAATTCATTGAAAATAAAGAATACAAATGATTTATTGCGAATTTGCGGGATACTAGTTGATAGTATAAAGAAAGAAGTGGAATATGAAGTACAGCAATATGAAAGAATTAAAAAGAAATTCTTGAGTAAAAACAAATTCATTAAGGAGAAAAGTATGTAGCAAATTTTTAATTTTTGATGAAAAAAATTTGATGAAATAACAATCCAAATCAGTAATAATGATAAAGTTGTTTATGATAAATCTTGACATATTGGTGGTGTGAAGCTACTTCTTAAAAAAATATTGAAGATGAAGGGCTATCAATTCTTATTAAAAAAATTAAAGGGCTGTGATTCAACAGCTTAGAAAATATTGGTAAAATCAAATTGGAAGAAGATGTTATCTTTGGGGACTTGTTATACAAAATGAAGCAAAAAGATAATAAAGTAAAGATTAGAAACGGGTACTTTGGAATGTTGCTTATGCACAACTTGGAATGTTCTCTAGTCGTCGGAATATTTAATCTTATCTCATGAATCATTTAACGAGGGTCAAAGCGATTAACAAAAGTAGCATTTACAATTGGAGTTGATTCTGGGCAGTTGGAATTGGTAATGTTTCTGAATATGAGGGATATTTATGAAAAGTAACGCAGAAGGATGGTATGAACTTTTATCTGTGAAAAAAACTTTATAGACACATTGAAAAGGAACTTTCCCCAGGTTATAAAAAAATTAACAAAGAAAAATACAAAGGCTACAGATGTATTGTTTTTCGACTTTATTGCTATGCAAGATAAAAGAATTGCTAGTTTAATTGATAGTACGTAAGCAAATAAAGGAAATGGAATTAGAATTGAGGGACTTTCTATCCAAATATTCCATGGTACAGTCATTTATTTAATGACAACAACAATTATCTTGATTTATCCTTTGAGCCATATGTAACACATAATGCTGTTTGGTCTAGCACGGCATATGGAGATGGTGTTTGCTCAGTCAAAGTAGCAAGAAACAAAAAAATAAAGAAATCGTTTATATTAAAATAGACATGAAATAGCATTGAAATATGTAGAATGATGATACTTTTAATATACATTATTCTACATATTTTTGATTAGTCTTTCTGATATTATTTATATATAATATACAAGAAGAGGTAAATATGAGCTTTTACAAGAGAAAATATAAACAAAAATTATTATACAGCTGGAGAGTTGCTGATTTATTTCAAGTATCTGCTAGGACTATTCAAAAAAATGGGATAATAAGGGCATTCTTAAATTTGAAAGGGAGCTACTAATAGAAGAGTTCTTCAAAAAGAGTGCTTATTGAATATTTGAAATCAAAAAAATATGTTTTATGAAGATGGAGGCATCTAAAAGAGATGTTATTTGGCTAGAGTATCATCTTATGGGCAGCAAAAGCAAAAATGATTTAGATAGACAAGTTGATTATATTCTATCTAACAGGGCTGATTTGAAAAAAATGTTTTGATTTTTAAAAAGAAATAAAAAAAGTAGCTTTGGACAGTAAAAAGAAAGGGAAACTTCTAAAAGCTGATAGATATGATTTTTGAATGATGAAGTGAATAGAATCTTTATAGTCATAAAGAAAGATTAGTAGATTTGGTTTTGAGTATATAGAGGGCATTTGTAATCATCATGATGTAGAAATAATTGTAATGCAATCAGAACAAGATAATAAATCAGTTGAACAAGAATTAGAAAAAGATATAAAAGAGATTATTAGCTACATTGAATAAGGAGAAGTTATCAAATAATGAGTAATGTATTTACGATAACAGTGAATTAAAATTGAATAAAGAATATAATCAGTTGGGCTGGTAAATACATTTCTGATTATATTGAATTGTTTAATAAAAATTCAGAGATTAACATTTCATAGAATTAAAAAAAGTAGTATAAAAAAACGGCAAAATAAAGTCAAGAAGATAGAAATATTATACAGCTCAGGTAAAAGAAGAATTTAATCTAGTAGTCGAGCGATTGATGCAATATTAAGTAATATGTTGGGTCAGCTATGAATCTATCAAAGAATTAAAAAGAATTTGAAAGAAAAAAAGTTTAGAAAGAAAGATTTTTTTCTCTTGAAAAAGAATTAGTAAATTAAAAAGATGAAAGAACTTTACAAAGAATTAGACTTTAAAGTAGCAATTCTAAAGATTTCAACTTTAGTAAATACAAAAAAATTTAAAAAAATTAAAATTTGGTGGAAACAAAACAAGTTAAATAGCTAAAAAAACAAAGAAACTTAAAAAAATCTTGAAAAAAAGAAATTGAAACAGGTAAATATAAAGTTTGTTTTGGAACTGAGAATTTTGCTACAAAAAGATTATAGCAAATTTATCAAGAAAAGAGATAGTGAAATCTATTTTTTTAGGTGGGAGCGGCGATAATGCCTGCAATCTCAATTTTCAGAGCTGAATACAGTCAAAAAAATAAATCAATTCTATTTTTAAAATAAGAAAAGAAATTGATTTAGACAATGATAAATTTGTTTATGGTCAATTTAATTTTAACAATAAAAAAATTATGCTAAGTATTAAAAAGGTTCCTTAGGGAGTAAAGAAAGTGTGAACATTTATAGAATTAAGATTAAAAAAACAATCGGGTATTTCTTCAAATCATATATGAACTTTAAACATAACAAAGATTTATGTGTAGTAGAAATAGTAATGGAGTAGTAGGAGTAGATTTTTAATAAAGGTTTTGTATCTGTAAGTGAAATAGATAAATATGGAAATCTAATAAACGTTTTAACATAGATTATCAATACAGTAAAGGCAATCAAACAACAAACGATTTTTCAAAGTATAGCAACAAGATTAAAAGATTATTGTTTAAATACAGGTAAAGATTTAGTTATAGAGAAGTTTGATTTTGGTAAAAAGAGATAATTTGATAAGTAAGAAAGGTAAAAAAAATATAATGAGATGTTATCAACAGCTTATTCTAAATTTGATTCTATCATGAAGTTTTCAAAATGTGTAAAAATAGAATCTTTTTTACATAAAGTTAATCCAGCATGGACGAGGTTGGATTGCGAAGCAAAAAAATATTGTCGAAAATGAAATTAAACATACAGTCTGGAGCTTTCTTATGTTGTTGCTCGTAGAGGAATGTCATTAAAAGATAAAATAACGAATCAATAGCAATCAATTTATAGAACAATAAGAAATGAAAAAAATATGAACTTTATAATTGAATTTTTTTGACTTAAAATAGATTATAATATAGTATAAAGTTCCATTTTGGCCCAGAATAAGACGAAATGATTGATGTCTGAGTCTGTGTGGAAATTAAAATAATTTTCATTTTTCTTTGAAGTTGCAATTCATCGAGGTGAAACAGATAAGAGAATGAAATTAAAATGTTCATCTGATTGTAAGATGAAATAGTCATTGTGGTCACGGACGAAAAAAACAATCTTGAATTATGAAATACACATAATTCTTGTGCTATCATGAAATAGGTAGGGAGATTATAGAATATGACAAAAAGATTTACAAATGATTGAAGCAGAGTATCATTCATTAGAACAAAAAAATTAGAAGGATTTCAAATTAGTAAAACGACAGAATTATTGAACGATATTAAAGGGTGGTACGTGAGCTGGTGGATTTATCTGAGAAGTCTGGATATGGAGCAGGGCAAAGACAGACAGAGCTTTCTTGATGCAGAAAGTGGTAGGTAGAAGAACGATTTGAAAGTAGGTGGAATTATTAACATTTGGGTGGTCAGAAAATATTGTAAGTATCGGACGAACAGTAAAGTATTAGAATCAGATACACAACAAGATGAGTTTCTACAAAAATCGTGAGGTATTTCTCAGGGCAGAACTTTCGAGAATGAAGATTGGTAAGAATCGGCAATCAGTGAAAAGCATTGTTCGAGACTTTTACAATTGGAGATACAGTTCATGTTTGTAGTCGGTGGCACAAGAGGGGCATGATTTGAGTATCCTTGATGTCAGTTTAGTCAGAAGAATAAGAGCGATTTTTAAGGGGTTGTTATATCGTCATATAAGCAACATGGACGTAAAATCTTAATTTCGATAAATGTATCGATTTTACGAAAAAAACAGATTGGGGTGATTTTATTTTTTTCCATATAGAAAAGGGGTTTAAAAATTGGAAACAAGAGCAACAAAAATGTATCAAGAAAGAAAGGGTGAGACTCTGAAGCGATTTCTAATAGTAATCTTAGTTATTCTATCATGTGGAGCAGTTTATTCTTATTATTTGGTGAAAAAGTGGGTAGAGATTAGAACAGATTTATGAGAGATTGAAAATCATGAAGAAAATAAAGTTATTGGAGTGAGGCGTGTCTATTCTTTTTAATGGGATGGGATGGAAATAACGAAAGAACAGAAACATGGACGTAGTAGCGATGGTAGCGACATTGTGGGTATCAATCCAAAAACAAAGAAAACAAGTATTACAAGTTTAGAACAGGGATAGTTTGGTGAAATTGATTATCAAGGCAGAAACAATTCAGAGCCCAAAATTAAATGCAGGGCTATCAAATGGGCGGAGTTGATTTGAGCATTCACTAGTGATGAAATGGTCAATATGAAGTTTGGGCATTGTTGTTAATCAATATGAATGAGTTTGAGCAGAATTAGTCGATGCGTTGGTGGAATTGATGTTGAAAATAAATTAGGGTTCTATTGGTATTCAAGACTGGGGAGATAAGTGAAATTGTAGTGGAATAAAACAACGATTTAAATGGCGAGGGAGCATTAGTTTATTCAAGAATGAGATGGCAGGGCTGAGAGGGCGATTACAGTGAACAAAAAGCGATGAAGTTATTCAGAGCGTATTTCTAAAATGATTTCATTTGATGAGTGAGGCAATTATTCTGAAATTCTTGAAGCAGTGAGCACGAATATTCAAACAGACATTCCATTAAATTCAAAGCAATATGATGAATTTATTAGGGTTATAAAGTAGGTGAATGATATTGAACAATTCAAATTTGAAGGTGATGATGGTGTGGTATTGAGTTATCAAATTGGTAAAAGCAGATGGTTTGTTAGAAATTCAAAACAGAATTAGAGAAGGATTTGGCGAAGATACAGTAGTAGGTAAAGACAAATGCAGTTATAAATGGAAGTACAAGTCATAAAAGATTTAGATGAACTAAAAAAGTGTAAATGGCGATGATGATGATTCATATTTTGGGTTACAAGAAGAAGAATAAGAATGATTTTTAAGATTTCAAGTGATTGAGAAAAAAAGGATAAAGTGATAGATTTTTGAATTTAATAGCATTTATAAAGGACTTGATTTTTCTTATGAAAGGTGGAATTATCTGATTTCAAATTTGATATAAGTCAGTGAGATCACACAGAGGTAATATTGACAATATGGTCTATCAAAGTGATTTGAATTTTGATGAAACGGGTAATAATATTAAAGTTGAAAAATATTCCTTTAGAAATTAAAAGTGTTTATAAATATATTAACAGAGGGACGTTATTGAAAAAAATCTGTACAGAAGAAGAAGTGAACTGGAAAGGTTCTAATCAGATTAGATGGGCATGTCAAGAACATATTTCTATGAGTATTCAACAGATTGAAATAGTAAAAGGGTGAATAGGGAAGATGTATTTTATTATGGTTGATTTTTGTAAATCTTGTTATATAATACAATAAGAAATGAAGGAATAAAGGGTTTTTAATTTGAAGAAAATAATTATTTTAGGCATGTTATTTGATTTGGCTACAACAGTTCATGCAGATTCAGTATTCAAGATTCGTAGGGAGGCATCTGGTGACTCTGTTTCAACATTAACAGAATACAAAAGAAAAAAATTGGTAGGTATCAGGACAACAAAAAGAAAAAGAAGATTTCTTTAAGGGAACTATCAGGAACTCATCTAAAAATGATTTTTGAAAAAGTTCTAAAAGAGGGCAGTCAAAAACAATCAACACGTTATCGAAAAAAACAAGAGAAAGAAAAAAATTAGTAAAGAAAAAGCAAAAGCAGAAAAATGATAAAAGAGCTATACAGAGTGTTTGAGGGTGAGGCATCTACAGATCTGGTAATCAGGGGCTGGAGCATCTTGGGAACAGTTTGAGATGGTGGGAATGAATTGGGATTTGAGTCATTGAGTCAAAGATACACAATGGGAGCCTATTTAGAATTTTTAAATAAAAATTATCTGGGCAGATATCAATTAACAGGTGAAATTAAGTACAGTGGATTTGATGTCATGGAAAACATTAGGAGAAAAATGAAACAGAAAAAAATTCAGGAATTCTCAAGCACAATATATTTTTGAGGTAATATTGAGTATTAGAAAGAATTTCAAAAAAAGGGTGGAGTAGATTTTTTCTTGACGGAATAAGTCAATTGGTTCTGTTGGAATGATTTCAGGTATGATTCATAGTGCGGTCACGCATGGTATTCAATTATTAAGATGGGAAGAAAATTTACGGTAAAATGAATCTTCACAATTTGATGATAAAGCATTTATTGAACGTATTGGTGGTTGGGTGAGATAATTGGTCTGGAGTATATTCTCAATCAATTCGTAATAGATGAGTACTAAACAAACATGAAAAGAAAAAGAACGTACAGGATGATTTATATTAAGAAAGAAAAATCTATAAAAGGGTCAAGTGCGTGCAAACAAAAAGGAAATAAATTTTTATATTGGAAAACAAAAAGTGGTGGGGCATCTGTTGAAAATGATTTATTTTTAGAAAGGAAAACTTTAGGATAATTGGTTTATTTTTAATCAAGAACAATAAATTTGAAATGGTATGTGATAATGGTTTTGTTGGAACTCTCAAGTATTTTATGATAGTAATTTTATTATTTTGGTAGAGTCTAAAAAAATCAGATAAAGGATTAGGGCGAATTCAAGATAGGGACTTTCTTGTTTAAGTATTTTTTCTGACACAATGGATAACAATGAGGACTGAAATCTTTTTTTAGAATATGGAAAAGAAGAAATTGATAAGATTCGAGACTCATATGAAAATATGAAAAGATTTCTTGGCGGAGTAGGGGCTGGATTATTTGGAATCAGACAATATATTGCACAATGGTTACAGAAAGAATACAGGGGAAGATTTAATCTTTAGTATTGGTCAAATGGATATGGTTATCTATTAAAAATTCATGAATATAATAAGAACTCTGACAATATTTATATGAACAATTTCAATAAAAAAATTGGAGAAAGAAAAGAGTTACAGGAGCTAAAATAATTTGAAGCATGACAGAACTTTTCTAGGTGCAATTCGTTTGTCATTAGAAAGTATAGAAAAATCAAAAAAATAGAACAAATCGTAGAAAAAAAGCAAAAAAACAATTTTGGTGATTGTAATATTGGAGAAATTTCAGTGAGGGCTGGTAGGCATACATGAATAATGAAATCATTTTGGTGTTTTAGTAACATTAGATAAAGATAATCATATTCTGTTTAAATTTAATCAAGATTTATATTTAAAAGCAAATTAAAAAAATCAATCAGAAATAAAGGGGACAATGGAAGTGATTGACGGCATTCCATATACAAAGGCAAAATGAACATAAAGAATCATTTGCAGACGTGAAGTATAAAATCGAGACTGGAAGGAGCGACAAATGGTTGGCAATTTTGGATAATTTGTAAAAAAATAGTTTCATTCCTTGTTGACAATTCAATTATTTTATTATATAATATAATTTACAAATCACAAAGGAATAGGGATATGAATCTATTAAAAACAATATAAAAATTACAACGAACAAATTTATCAAAAAGATGGCGATATGCAGTTAGGTATCATTTATAAAAAGAAAATGGATTGAGTACAGTAAAAATAGCTTCATGGTGGAGTGAACAATAATCCTTTGTATAAACAGAGTACGTGGATAACATTAGATTTGAAAGGAAATGTAATTCTACGAGGATTTGAAAAAAATTCTTTGAGTGGAAACAATTGAGTGAATATGAAAAGGTATTCAAAAGAATTTAAAAAGATTTATTCAAGTAGAATATATTCCTAATCATAAGTATGAACTTTCTACGAAAAAAATTAGACGGTTCGCTAATTCTCTTGGCAGAACATAAAAAAAACGTTTTGTAGCTACAGCTACTTCTACATCACATAATCCATAGTAGTGGAAGAGTGTCAAATGGTTCTATCAAAAAGAAAATTATAGAGGGATGTTGAGTATCTACGAGTTAAAAAAATATTACATTAGCATTTGAATATATTTCAATCAAAAAGGCAATTGTAATCCATTGTAGTCATGGTGATTACGTTTTTGATTGAAAAGATCATGAAAAATAAAACAGGTAAACGTTATTCACAAGAACAATTAAACAAAATTGGTAGAACTTGGTTTAGAAAAAGTTTTTCCAATAGATTTTGAAGAAATTCAAGAAGTCATGAGTAATGGTAAAAAGATATTGAAGGGATTTCGTTAGAAAATGGTTATGGAAGAGCTATTAAATTCAAAACAGATGAATGGTTCCGATTAAAGATTGTACGGTATCTTCTTTGGAGTAACAAAGTGGCTAAAAATCTCTACAATCATTGAAAGGGCTATCTTGGCGATGAAATTGATGATTTAATGGTGTTGAACAACAACACGAACACTAAAACATTTAGGGATTGGGTTGATGGTAAGAGTCGTAAAATATTTTGAAGATGAAGTTCAAAAAGGGCTATAAGGGCTAGAAACATTTATCAGACAAGAATTTGGATTGAATTGGAAAGATTATATGGAATCATGAGCATGTGTATTCAATATAAGAAAAGGTGTTGATTGGAGAACACAAAGAAAGGTGAAGGGGCTGATTACATTAGCATTGGCGGTTCAAACAAAAAGTAAAACAAGAACGAGAGGAAGAATTATTAAATGGATAAAATTATTAACAATATGAGATATACAGATTCCCATGTGTATTTCTTTGCAGACAGAATCCATTTTCAAATTTTTTTATAAAACACATTTTTGGTATAAGGGGTATGAACTGCAATTTTTCAGAGCAGGAACATGATTGAAAAAAAGCATTGTTATTTGATAAGAGTAAAAGCAAGTCAAATGTGGGAACATGAGGTAAAAGCTTATCAAGTTAAAGTGATGTGAGAATAAAGTAGAAATTACAACGATGGCTAAGTGGAGTGAAGTTCAGCATGATAAAATGGTGGAAGTTCTTCGTGCAAATTCACACAAAATGAAGATTTGAAACAAATCTTGGTTCAGAACAGGCGATAGAATCTTAGTAGAAGGTTCTCCTTACGATAAGATTTGGGGATTGTCAAAATCGAGTGGAAAGATGATAAGATTCTTGATGAAAAAGAATTATAAAGGATTGAATTGTTAGGTAAGGCATTTATGCAGAGTTAGAAATGAATTTAAATAGATTTTAATGGTCGATATATCGTCGTGGTGCAACGCAAGACAGTCAAGGCGATTTTTCGATAAATGTATCGATTCATGAAAAAAACAGGTAGAAACAGTTTTAAAGAGGTTGGTAAATAAAAGCGAGTCTCTCTTTTAAATTTGATTTTCGAGCAAGATATTGTAAAATAGAAATTTCAGAATAAAAAAATAAAATAGTAAAGGGATAAATATGGAAGATAATAAAAAAAGAAATTGAACAGTATCTCGGAGAAGTTTTTAAAATGAACTAGAAAAGAAACGCAAAAAAACAGTAGCAAACAGGACATATTATTCTAAACTTTATTGGTGTTGGAATTATTGGTGGAATTGGCATCGAAGGTGTGAATCTTTTGTCAATCTATAATAGTAGAAAAGTGGCAAAAACAATCAAAACATATTGGGAACTCATTGGAATATGAGACTATCTAGACAGAGGATATGGATAATCTTTCAGAATATGAATTCAAGATTAAGTGGTATCTATGATAGCAATAAAGAACATTTGGCGGGGGTGAGTCAAAATGATTTAGACAGATAAGAAAAGAATTTTTATAGAGCAGGGATCCCGTCATTACAAGAAAAAGAACAAGAAAAAAATATAAATTAGTAAGTAATATGTGGAGTATGAAATCTGGGTATGACATGTGGAATAAAGAACATGGTGCATTGCTGGATTCTGGGCGATCCTCAAACAGTAAGTGATTATGTTGATAAACGTGGAAAATTATGGATTCTTGGGTTAGAAAATGATGCAATTCAAAAAGAATGAGTGATGAATTTATAACAGATTGAACAAATTGAGAAGATGATACGGAGCGTATTTTAGAACTATTCAATATGTTTAATTCAACATTTGATGTTTCGGACAAAAAGATTATTGTTAAGAAAGATGTAAGTTCATCTTCTATTGCAGAATGGAGTAATGGTAAAAGCGAGATGTGAGAACTGGTTGAAATGTTGTATCAAATTATATGGATGAGAATCATTAACAGTGAGTAAGATTTTTAGAAAAAAACATGACAAGGGCATCAATCTTTGAGTGGAGATAGTATGGGAGAGAAGCAAAAGAACTCGACAGTTTTCGGAGTAAAACATATTCACGATATAATAATGGTATGATTAGGTGAAAACAATTTTTGTTGGAAAAGACATTGGATCAGTAAGGGGTGGATAAAGAAAATGGAATTGATGTATTATTAACAAAGTAGAAGATTAAAAGCAGAAGAGTGGCGATTTCTCAAAATCAGTAATTCTGATTATTCTAAGATTTTTAAAAGGGTGGTGCGTTTGGTGATTAATGTTGTAAAAAGAAAAAAACGGTGGTACAGGTCAAAAGATAAAGACAAAGAAAATAAAAAGAAACAACAGAAGCAACAGTAGGGAGAATAGTAGTGAAAATTTTTAAAAAGATTATGGAAATTTATTTTTAGAACTTTTAAATGGGGTTTAATATTAGGATTTATCCTTGTTCTTGTTGGTTTCTTGAGCTGGGATATTATAGTGCAGGTGTTATCAAACAGATCCTAAAATTGGTGAAGAAATGATTACAAAAAGCAGTGGCGGATACAAATATGTATGATTCAGTCGGTCAAATAATCTATTCAGATAATGAGCAGACGAGATTATATTCATAGAGTGAAATTCAAGCTGAAAATATATTGGAGCGTGGGAACACGAAAAATAAAAATTATTGGAATGAAAAAGGTTGGTCTTTCAGAAGCAATCTTGAAGCATGCAAGGTAAAGTGGAGCCGTGGTGGTTCAGTATCGAGCAACAGCGAGTTATTAAAAAGCTGTATTCTCAAGTGATGTAAAGATAGGGATGATGATAGAAAGATTAAAGAAATTTGGGCTGGATTCTCTCAGAATGGATTTCAGAACTTTGACAAGAAACAAATTTTAGAATGGTATAAATTTAATCAATATGGGCGAGAGGGATGTATGGACTGCTTGCAATTTGGGACTATTACGGACAAAGGTGAAGAGATTTGAGTGGTGATGATGGCGTAACATTATCTAAATTAGCAACAATCGCTGGATTAGGACAAGCTCCGTCAGCATATAATCTATATGATAATCATGAGTTAGTAGAAGAAAGACGAAATATTGTTTTATTAAGTGCTCTTAATAATAATAAGATTACTGAAGAACAATACGAAGAAGCTAAAAAAGTTCCAATCCAAGAAGGCTTGAAAGAACGTTTTTGGAGAAATGGAACAGTATTAGCTCAGACAAAAGAACACAATGCTTATGTGACTTCTGCTCTTAAACAAGTTCAAGAATTAGGCTACGATTTGGAAAAAACTCCAATGCAAATTTATACTGCATTAGACCCAAATACTAATTCTCAAGTAAAAGCAACTTTTGATAATTTTGCTGGTTATAAAGATGGTGAAGAACAAATGGCAGCTACTGTAATGGACCCTAATACAGGTTATGTTATTGCTCAATATGGGGGAAGAAATACAGAAGCATTTGGTTTGAATAGAGCAACACAACAAACACGTAGCTCAGGTTCATCTATTAAACCATTTGAAGATTACGGTCCCGCTATTGAATATAACGGATTGGGAACAAATTATATTTTAGATTCAAGTAATTATCTTTACCCTGGTACAAATGTAGTAGCACATAATTTTGGTGGAGCAACTTATGGAAATGTAACTATGGCGTTTGCTCTTAGAATGTCATTGAATACTCCAGCTATTCGTATCTTGAATAATGTTGTTGGCTCAAATAATGCTAAGAAATTCCTTGCTGGAATGAACTTAGACACTGAAGAAACTTATGGAGATTCTACAGCTTTAGGATTAAACGTTTCTACTGAGCAAATGGCAGCTGCTTCTGCTACTCTTGCTAATAAAGGAATGTATAAGAAACCACAATATATTACTAAATTAGTATTTAATGATGGCTCTGAAAAAGAAATTAAATTTAATCCAACAAGAGCTATGAAAGAAAGCACTGCATATATCTTATTGAAGATGATGGCAGAAGTACCTAAACCTAATGGTACAGCTACTGATGCTATTATCAATCACTATAAGAGTTATTCTGTTAAGACAGGTACTGTTGGGTACGGCCCAGAAGTTGGTTGGGCAACAAGTAATGATGCTTCTGACACTTGGGTAGTTGGAACAACTAAGAATGTTTCTATTGCTATTTGGAATGGATATGATTCACCTAATGAATACGGACATAGTGTTGATGTTTATGCTCACTCACAACAAAGAGTATTTAAACAATTGATGTTAGCAATGAATGAGGGCAAAGATGTTAGTGATTGGGAAAAACCTGATACAGTAACAAGTACTGACCCTAACAACATGAAACCAACTGATGTTGATGCTAACTCATCTTATGTGGATAAATTCCCAGAGCCATACTTCACATTAGCTGACACTAGTGTAAATAGTAAAATCAACACTTATTACAAGAAAGATAAATTATTAAAAGTTGAAGATGCTGGTGTAGAAAAATATAAAGTACCAAGTGATTATAAAGATATTGAATGGCAATCAAAAAGCTCAAATGCAGATATGCTGGATTATTCAATGCTTATCCAAACAATCCTTTATATCCAGCACTTGTAAACAGCAATGCTTTATTATCAAGAACTCATAAAAGAAAAGGTATGCAATTAAATTGCTACCTTTATAAGTTATCTCCCTAATATAATTTCTTTTCCTTTTTTACTCTATACGCTCACTAATGTTGTCATTCATTAAGAAAACACAATTTGAACTAGGAAGCATTCCATCTGATGTGAAAAATATAATATTGATTATCATATTCATAAAATGATTTAATCTCAGTTATTCTATTCCTATAAACTACAAATAAATTATAACATTCTAACTCTTTATTGTATTGTAATCTTTCAAAAGGTGAGATTATCAATGATGCTAAAAATAATAGTAATTCTGATTAGGAATTTTTTTGTTACAATTTTAAGCTCTAGTCTTTTTTAATTCTCTTTCTAATTCAATTTTGTTTTAAGTATAGTTTAACAATTTTTCTTTTTCTCTTTGTAGATGAACTTTCTTGATTGACTATCATAATTCCTTAAAACTTCTTTGTAATTATCAAGTGCTCATTTTTCCTTTTAGAAAATTCTATTAAAAGCATTCGTGTATTCATGAGTGAAATCTTTCTATGTGTTTTGATTTTAAATAACATGCGACACTTTGATTATATTTTTCCATTCAATATATTATCAATAGTTAGACTCACAGCGTAATTTTCAAATCTGAAATCTTTCTAATATGTCGATGGCTGGTATGAACATGAGCAACAAGAACTCGTTTTTTTCATTTAAAACATTCTCATATAATTTGGGACTCTTGTCTTATGATCATTCTTCTGATTGAAATAGCTTGACATAATTTTCATGATTTTTATAATAGTATCACTAGTATTTATTTTTGTTTTAATTCATTGATTTTATTTTTGGTAATGCGTGACTGCTTTTTAAATCTAAATCATAACAATTAGTATGACTTAATTTCTCAAATATAGCTATCTTTGAAATAAAACAAGTAAACACTGAGCTCCAGAATAAGAAGAAAAAAGAATATTATTAAAGGACTGAAGTATTATCACAGAATCTTTATATATTTTAATGAGATTGGATTGATTCTCTATGTAGTATTTATTCATTCTATATTCTCCTATTAAAATGATATAAGATAATATCTAAAAAGTGAGGGAAAAGTAAAATGGAAAATAAGAAACGTCGACGCCTGGATTGGACTCTAAAGATTTTAATTGTGGTCAGGAATTGTAGGTTTCAATCTATTTCGGATTTGCTTCCAGCAGAATTATGATACAAACAAGAAGAGCGAGATTGAAGAAGTTGCTAGAAAGTCGTTGAAAAGACTCACGATTGGCTAGATGTGAAAAGAAATTAAGAAATCAACAAATGAAGATGTAGTTGGATTAGATTTCAGATCTAATACTAATATTGATGAACCAATCTTATAAACTACTGGATAATGATTATTATTTGACCTCATTCATTAACAAAAAGAATGACTTAGATACTGCTCATTTTCCTTGATTATAAAAGCAAGTGACTAACTTTTCAGATAATGAGACTGAACTCGTTTTGGTCTGCACATACAGTGATAATGATTCACTGATTAAGAAAAATTCTCTGATTCAGAATCTCACGAGCTCATAAAACTATATCTTTGGCTGAAAATAATGTGAAAATAATCTATCGTATTGTAGGTCAGGTTTAATTCCAGCAGTGTTGCTCTTTATGACTGAGGATAATGTAAAAATTAAATGTGGATAATCTGAGCTGAGATAAAAAAATACTTTAAAAGAATTTACTGACATTACTCAAGAAGATATTGAAGATATTCACGTTGATTCTAAATTGCGCTATTCTTGCTACTTTGTCTGCTCTATAATAATTCTGATGGTCGCGATCATAGGCAGGATTAGAGATCGTCGTCGAACAATATTAAACAAAATAAACAAAAAGAGTCAAAATTCTTTTTATTTTTATGTGTTGATAAACCAAAAATTTTCTTGTATAATATGACTATAAAATAAAAATAAAAATTAAATTTATGTGTTGACAAAACATAAGAAATGCATATAATATACTTAGAAAAAGAAATGAGGAATAAAACATGACTGAAAACGAAAAAGTAACAGAATTACGTTGAAGAATTGGAAAAAGAACTATGTAATTGAAGAAATCAGATAAATTCAGTCCATTTTTGATCTTTGATCGGAAATTTAAAACGTGTGACTGAAATTTACAATAGTCATATATTGTTTCAGACAAGTTCGAAGCTTTCTTGATTTCATCGCTATTCAAAAAGTAGTAGATAAATAAAAACAAAGAAAAGAAAAAATTGAATAAAAATTATGAAAAATTAACATTAACGCAGCCAAAGAGAATTCTAAATAAACATTCATTAAATGAAATTCAGCTATACTAGGAATCCAATCGCCCAACAATTACTATTACCAGCAATCTTCCGTGATTTTAATTAAAAATCTTACATTGAAAACACTGTCTATTCTAACTTCAATGACTCAATATTGACAATGAAGAAACTATTGAAATTGATCTCAGATAGTTTAAACTATTCCATATTAACTTTAAAAATCATACTGACTTCTATCGTACATCGTAATCTAACAGTTTATCAAACGCCTAAGGAACTACAAATCTGTCTGTTGAGTCTCTAATCCATCAATTGAAGATTTGACTTACCAATGTATCATGAACTCTATTATTCGCTGACTTTGATCAATCTCATTCTTGATCTTGACGAAGACAAGATTTTTGAAAATCCATTCATCTTGCTTTCCATTGATCGCAAAACATATTTTGACCTTGGTTGAAGAATATAATACCAACGAGAACTATTTATATTTCACAGGACTTGCCGTAATCTATCGCTATATTACCACAATCACTCCAAAGACTATGGAATTGCTTTCTAAATGCTTGATTTGCTATCGCTGAAGATTTCAAACATATCTATTCAAACAAGAGAAATTGTCGTTACCCGCTGGCTGACTTCAGCAAATCTTTGAATTTGATATACTACCACCATAAA
>BNJS01003662.1_pt1 | contig 42223 bp, 83 predicted proteins | sample 8540461 | NCBI WGS metagenome assembly BNJS01 (sample SAMD00202454, study PRJDB9452) | human saliva metagenome | isolation source: human saliva | place: Japan
AGGAAAACGTTTACAAATAGTTATCATTGGTTATCAATAGTTGAGTTTTTTTACTTATTTTTTTCTTTTAAAATCATTTTCGTTAATTGCTATCATTTTTTTAAATCGTATTCATCATCGTATTCACTTTTGCCCGCATAGTTGAGAAGGTTCCAACTTAAAGTTCAATAGTTTACAATAGAAAACTGTGATTGCTCACGGTCTTTTTTAAAAAATAAAATAAAAAAACTCCATCAAAACTCTTGACTTTATGCAACTTTAGTTGTATAATAGATACATAAGGTTAAGGAGGAAACCTTAGACAAGGAAACTAGTAGAAAGGAACATGAAATGTTTAAGTTCAAAAAGAAACCACTCAAAGCAAAAACAAATAAGCTCGTAGTCAAGATAAACTTATTTATAATCAGCTTTGAATGGCACATAGAATTTGGATAGTGAGAAATCACTATCCACCCCTTCGGGGGTGTACTTAAATTATAACAGGAAAAACAATGAAAGTAAATCTTAAAATTAGAAAAACCACCAAGCGTGAAAAAGTTGAATTCATTATTGGATTTATTCTACTTCTATTTGCGATTTGGTATTTACGAGGTAATATATGTCAGTAGATATTGAAGCTATCCGCTGGCTTTTAGACAACGCCACAGCCTATGCTATCAGCAAAAACTGTGGCATGTCTATTCAGGCCGTGGACAAGTATAAAAACGGTGTATCAGATATTATGAATATGCGTCTAAAACACGCTATCAGCATGACCGCATACGCCCAGGAATTAAAAAAACAGTGATTTCGGTCACTGTTTTTTATTATTGCAAAATAAAAAACCGCAAGCATAAGCCTGCGGTTAAAGAACTATTCTTTGTCTTTGTTTTTATTTTGATTATTCTCTGTAAACAAACCTATTAGCCCTAGTGCAGTAGTTCCAGTTAAAACACTACCTACAATTTGTTTATCTGTCGCTATTAAATAAATTCCACCAATAATAACAACAAGAGCAATTAAAAAGCCAAATAGCTGTCCCAATTTATGAGAAGTAATATTCCCTGATAAGTATTTATCTTCCATAGCTCTACGATGTTGGCTCTCTGCAATACCATTATCAATAATCTTTTGAGCAGCATCCGGATATAGCTCTTGATACCCTTTAAGAATATCTGGGTGAGGTAGATCACCTTGATAGATTTCCAACTTCTGCAGAACTACTTGACGCTGTTCATGTGGTAAGCGCTCGACTTCATCAACAATATTATTGACTTCAATCAATTCTTTATTCTCGGTATCCAAATTTCATTACCTCTTTCTGAATGCCCAGCGTTGATTTCTTGTAATCACTTTTGACTTTCTTCCAGTCTGGGACTGTATCAGCTTTTACTTTTGAAATGCTCTGGTTAAAGCTAAAAACAGGCAATACAATTGCTGTCATACCAAGTAAAAAAGACTTAAAGTATTGAGGTTGTTTTGTATTTTTTAACATACCAAATTCCTCCTACTCGCTCCATAATATTTTTTTGAATTAACTTGATTATGACATCTTTCTTTAAAAAAGTCAATATTTCTCCCTCTTTTTAACAAAAAAACCGCAAGCCTGAGCCTGCGGTTCTCCTGTGTATAATTAATTTGAATCTTCGTTTTTATTTAACTGCGCTAGTAATCAAGCCGTTTGGCTCAACTGTGAATTCTGGCTTATCTGCCATTGTTCCATCTGGTTTGAGGTAGTACCAGCCTTTCTTATCTGCGGACTGGACAAAGGCATTAGATACCATGTTGCCGTCCTTGCTGTCTAGATAGTACCAAGTCAGCTTATGTTTAATCCAACCAGTAACCATCTTACCTTCTTCATCGAAGTAATACCAAGCATTGTTGATACGAGCCCAGCCAGTCGCCATAGAGCCTGAATCCGTGAACCAGTACCAAGCGTCCTTGTAGTTCAACCAGGTACTACGCTTCATAAAGCCTTTATCATCGAAATAGTACCAAACATCATTGATCTTCTCCCATTTGTCAGCTGGATAAGAGCCATCTTCACGAACCCACCACCAACCGTACTGGTTTTGTTGCCAGCCAGTTTCGACTTCTTCAGGCGGTACTATATACCCAACGATTTCATCGACAGACCGCTCATTGTAGCGACAAGGGCCACCTACTTCAAGGTAGTCCCAGTTGCCATCGATATTCTGCTCAATCGTCTTGATGGTATATCCATCTGAGTCCTCATATACAAGGCTCTGTATGCCCATAGTTGACACCGTCGCCAGCCACATAGCTTTTTACGAAGAACCAACCAGCCTTTGGATAGTCAGCGTCATACACGACTTTCAAGCCTTGTGAACGTGCCGATTCAAGCAAGTCATAAGCGTTGCCCCAAAGGGTCACACCGTACCAATTTTTAAAAGCGTAGCACGGAACATCCGCACATTGCATTTTCTTTAAAATACGACTCTCCTCTTGGTTATTTCAAACCAAGAATGTATAACGTATTCCCTCTATAACGAGCTCATACTTTCATATGAGATGAGACTATATCTTTATTTGTGGTAATCATCTAATTCAATAAATTTTAGATTAGCATTGTTTTCGAGATTATATTTTTTTATAGCTTCAATTCTAGCCTTATATGCCTCTTCTGGTGAGTCAAAGGTACCTACATAGACGTGTTTTCTATTCACGTTGAAATATGAAGAGTATCTCCCTTTTTTACTGGTATTTTCAACAACTCCTGTAAAACCTGTTTTGTTTTTATATTGTGTCCTATTGTTACAATTGTCTTTAGGCAAAACCCATCTGCAATTTTCTTTACAATAATTACCGTCATTGTTGATTCTATCTAATTGATATTTTTCACTAGGTGGTTCTCCCATATCTTCGTAAAACTTTTCAAACTCTTCCCATTCTTTAGAATATGTGATTCCCCGACCACCGTATCTTTCGTAATGATCATATGATGGATTATTACACCTCTGTTTCATACCTTTCCATGCTCGGTGAACTTTTGTACCAGACATTCCATGTTTTTTACGATTGGAAGCCAATACTTTGCGCGACAAACAACCACACGATTTTGAATATCCGTTTCTTACCTCAGTAAGCACCATCGCTTTTTTTGTTCCACACAAATTACATTGACACAGAGCAAGTAATTTATTGTATTTATTTTTACCTGATATTTCCAATACTTTTAGATGATTAAATGTTTTTCCAACATCTTTATGCTCTTTCGTCTGCATTAGTTAAACCTTTCGCCTCGTCTAACTATATTATACCACAAATACCTCGTGCTGTCTTGCGATTGCAAGCACTTAGTCGTTGAACCTTCCTCTACTGTTACCATAGAGGCTCGGCTGCTGATTTTCCAATCTATGAAGTTTTTAAGCATTCACGCTTACTGTTACCAGTTACGTTGTAGCCTCATAGCTCTAAGGAGGTTCCAGCAATTCTCGAGGTTACGAGCCCATTCGCTTAAGCTCCGTACATTCCATCATTGTCCACTCCATCGCCTGCGTTGGCCTTGTCAATGAAAAATTGAATCATTTCCTGTTTTTTAGACATTCGCATCGTCTCCTTTCGGTTTTTCATACTCAAGCGCTTGCTTGCTATCGGTTAAACCTGTTGTAGTTGGGTCATTTACCACACCCATCAAAACAAGGATATAGACGAATGTGTTCACACCGTCCTGAATATTTTTCGGAATATCCAATCCAAATTGTTGAAACATTAAGAAGAATGCTCCGATAAGAGCAATGAGTGTTACTTTATTTTTAAATCTCAATTTCCAGTTAATCATATTGTTTCCTTTCTATTATGGCAATGTTGTTGGCCACTGTTCGTCTGTTATGTATGAAATAGCACTTACACGGATGTCGCCAATGTCGCGGTCAGTAGGTACAGGATTTAAGAACTGAAACCTTAAATGATTTTGGTCTACATATCCCCCTAAATACCATGTCCCATAAATAATTCCGTTATCGTTATATATATTACCAATTAAGGATGATAGTGTTCTAAATCCTAAAGGTATACTATGTCTAGGAATGATAAGGCAATTTCTTTCTCTGTCTGATTCCTGAAGAACATAGCCTTGGCTACCACGTCTAAGTACTCCGAACCAACCCCATTTAAGGCCTCCAAATTGATATAGGACCAGATTGTTAACTCGTCTTACTTTAACAAACGAGTTCCCTAATTTTGAAACTGAGTCAAGTGTTCTCCAACCAGTATCACCGATTATGACCTTCCAACCTGTATTACCATTTCCGCTCTCTTTTATCCACTTAAGAGCGCCGTTCGTCACGTTAACATCTACATAGGTTGTTCCGATTTCGGCCGTTATACGGCCTTCTGGTGAGCCTGTGCCACGGATTTCATGGCCTACGTTTTCGGGTAGCGGTAGAGTGACATTATTACCCCCAGCGATGCCGAGGGTGTTGCCTGTCAAGGTCAGCCTTGGTTCAGGCTTTTGGTTCAGAGATTTAACATCACGTCCAACCGCTTGAGCAAATTCCTCTAAATTGCTCATAGCAATCACGCTTTCGCAGCATTATATGTCGCCACAAGGTCAAGGTTGGCAAACTCGTCAATACGATGGCCGAGATCGGCCAATTTTTGAACTACTGCACCTTCAGTATCCCCACTCATGCTGGCAATCTTTTCAGCGATTTCTTTCAACGTGTCAAGATTTTCAGGAACGCCTTCGCCTAAAATGTCATTTTTGACTGCCGTTTTAGCCTGTTCAATCAGTTGTGTGACTGTCGCATTGTCAACCTTGCCATTAAGTAATTGCTTTAGCTCCTTAATGTCAACACCAACTGCTTGTGCGAATGCCGTTAATTTTGTTGTGTCCATATTCCTACACCTTCCCTAAATTATAATAAAAGAGCAAGTCTGGAAATTCCTGACATGCTCCACCTTCGCTTGCAGGTCTTTCTGCAAGTTGCTTCTTAACTTCTTCTGCGATATCCAGTTCCTTTAGAGAGTGGATTTCTTCTGTGACCAATTCTTTGTCTGAAGCTACTATCTTGATATGTGTCGTTTTGTCACTCGGGAATATATATCCGCCTACGCTTATTTCCAACCGATACTCACCAATTGGTAAGATATCCGTGATACTAAATACAACGCTTTGATTCTCTACTGTGACCGTTCTTGACCATTGCGAATTTCCTAAAGTCAATGTGACAAGTGCTTCCTGTCCATTGAGCGAGGTTATCGCTTGGCAATTCTCGTCCAGTAATTCAAATCCAAATGTGGAAGAGATGTCCCCTTGTTTAATAAGATAGCCACCTTCAAATTGAGCTAGATTAGTCGTATTATAGACCATCTTATCCTCCTTTGTCGTTAGCAAAGATGCCATCATCCTTGAATGGCAACTTACCAAAATTGTCGTAGAGCCTATCGATAAAGCCATTACCACCCAAAGCCTTGTAGCTTGAGTACATACTATCGACTATCGAACACTCGTCCTTGGTTGTGAAACCTCTGCGAATGGCCCTGCGAATATCTCTATCGAGACGCATACGCATGATGACTTGATGTGCTTCATCGTGCAATATCTGCTTTTCTTGAATTTCGCTAATTTTGACATTACTTTTGGCAGTAGTGATTTGGACATCTTCGATTTGCTTCTTAACGTCTGAAACCTCAGAGATAATCTGCTCTGTCTGTTCTTTGGATTTCTTAGGTAGCTTATACCCCAACCATGCGATGATGATTGGGGATAGTACCGAGATAACATTCGTGAATAAATGTTCTAGTTTGTAAGATGTCCATACAACACCTCTACTATTCTTTAGGTTCATACTTCCATGCTGCGCCTGTTCCATCCATTTCAAGACGACCGTTTCGGGCAAAGTCGCTGACAGGTTCACCATTATAGGTAAATTCCCTATTCAACTGAACCAAAATACGCTTGCCTTCTCCGTCTACCTCAACGTGAGCTGGGTCTTCAATTGTAATCAAGTCATGTGCCATGTAGTGTTTGCCAATTTCAGCAAGTGGAATGAGTTCGACCAATTCTTTATAGTTGGTTCCATAGGCTATTGTCTTGCCTGCTACAGCATTTAAAACGACCGCATGGATGATTTTTCCATAGCGGTCTGTTTCGGCTTTGTTATGCTTAACTTCTTGGTCTGTAGCCGTCTGTTTCGCTTCAGTTTGAAACAATTTCTGTTCAGCTTCTTGCAATTTCGCTTGTGCTTGCACGATGGCGCTTGTTGGGTCAAGCTCAGTGCGGATATGGTCCAGCACTGCTTGAACCAAGGTTGCTTCATTATCCTGTGTATGGTCGCCGTGAAGTTCTACTTGTTCGTAAGAATAGCGTCCGTTGTTTTCCATCTTGATTGCGACAACTGTTGTGTTTTCTGCACCTTTAAGATATGGTTTAATTGCTACTTCGTAATTCATTAGTTAGTTCCTTTCATTTTCGCTTTAGTTTCTTCAAATAGTTCTTTAAGTGCTGAGTCATAAGCCAACACATCGTTAGTTTCTTGCAATTCCTTAGCAGTCAGCGTATAGAGTGCCTCTAATTGTGCGCAACGCAATTCTGCATCAGATAAGCGCTTAGCCAGTGCTCCTGTTACTAATTGGTCAAATGATTGATCCATATCTTTCCTCCATTAGGTTGATTTTTTGATTTAATTCTTGGATGGCTTTGATTAAATAAGGTACGAAAGCGGTATAGTCGATGTGCAGATAGCCATCTGGATTCTCAGGGTCTCGTGAGATAACTTCTGGAACAATAGTTTCAGCCTCTTGTGCAATCAAACCAATTTCTTCATGCTTCTTGCTTTCAATGAAATCAAATGCGACCATGTTAAGCCTGTTGATTTATCCAAGGCTTTTACGGCTGTGGCTGTGATGTTCTCTTTCAAACGTCTGTCTGAAGATTTATCGCCCCAATATTTCACGCTTCCGCTTCCAACTTGGTTCCACCAGACGACCGTATTTTTTCCACCTCTTGGATTTGAGCCATCACCATAAATATCCGCAGAACCGAGTTCGATTCCGTGAACAAAGATAGGCGATTTATAGAACGTCTGGGTGCCGTAACAATCAATGTAACAATTAGTATCAAATGTGACTTGTCTATAGAAGATTGAATCATTCTTACAGTACATTTTTCCATCAGTATTCACATACCAAGCTCTATCTCCGATTGTGTTCCAGCTATCACCCCAGTTCGCCCAAAATGCAGTTCTGGTTCCTCGACCTTCTCCATTACCCATACCAACTGCAAATTCGTTAGCTCCAGAAATCCAGTGTCCACCTCCTTGGTCAAATTGCCCAAGAGTGAATCCACCTATTTTCCCTTGATAGGCTTCCAGGAACGTTGAGCTAGAAATGACTGACTCAACTTTTGTCGTAAAAATTTGTTTAGAAGTTAGTTGGTCAATAAATGCTTCATTTGCAATCATTTTCCTAATAAATGCATCGTCAAATCTCACTTTCTCAGCTGTGACCGCTTCAGCGTCTAATATCGTAGTTGTGACCGAACCTGCTTCAAAATTGGCTGTTTTCAGCTTATCAACCATAGCCGACTTGATAACAGCTTTGTCAATTAAGGTCTCGCCAGTGATATGAGTCAACTTACCAACGAAGCGGTTATGGCTATTGGCGCCAAGATTAATTCCTGAAATCAAATCACCTGCACTGTTGATGTTCTGAACTGCCCATGAGCCAGCAAGTTGTCTTTGAACGGTTTTCAGACCTTCATTCTTAGACACCTCAACCTGAAATAGCTGATTAGTCAGAGCCATACGAGCCACATTGTTAGTGATCCCATTCTCAGAATTTCCAAGAATACGTTCATAGAGCTGGCTTGTTTCTTTGACCCGCTGGAAGTCTGTCTGATTAGCCTTGCCAGAAATCATTGACGTGATGTCTGCGAATCGTCCGTCTACTGCTGTTTTATATTTGGCAATCTGAGTGGCAATCGAACCATTTTGTGGGTTCGTGATGGCTTCAAACCTACGCTCAATGCCTCGCACGTCTTCCTGATAGGTTGCTTTGCCTACATAATCTCTGGTGACTAATTCACGGACAGCAGTCGCTTGCTTAGCACTCTCTTCTCGAGTGTATCTTCTCAATGCTTCTTGTCGCTGACCATCTTGACCAACATAGCTCTCAACTGCCGTCATCTTAGCAGACAGACCTTCAGCAGTTTCTCAAATTCAGACTTAGCTACGACTAGATCCGTCTTACCATCCTCTGGAGCAGGACCTGCATCTATACGAGTCGAACTTCTGGTTAATTCAATCTTGCGAAAGGCTACATGGCCAATCTTGTCATAACCGAGAATAATTCTCCAAAAATCGAAATTATCAGGCTTGGTCAATGCTGGAATAGTGACTTGATAAGTCTGCCAGCTAGACGTGAGGTTGAAATTGCCATACATAATTTCAGGATTACCGGAAACTGTACGGTTAGCCCTTAATGATAGCCAAACACTTGAAGAGCCAGAGTAGCAAATCCCTTGAAATGAGAGGGTGTAAGTCTCGCCAATCTCCAAATCAAGAAGAGCTGTCGAACTCTTCCACGAAGAACGACTACCTTCTTTCGAATGAATTTGCATCTGCTTCCAAGTGTTAGTCGTTCCTTTGACGTTGTACTCGCCGTTTGAGATAGTCCAATCTTGTGGACTGTTATCCCCTTGACTATAATTCCAAAGGCCTCTTGAAAAGTCATAGTCTTCAGCATAGTTGCGACTACCGACCTTCATTTTTGAAAATTCTTCTCGCAATTTCCCAGCTTCAGCCACGACAAGAGTCTTATCCGCCTTGTCCTTAGTTGCGTTTAGGATTTCTTGACGGATAGAGCCAGCTTGAACTTCAAATTCAGCCTGACTCAATTTCTGATCCAGCTTGTTCTGCGTGCTTGTTTCAAGACTCTTCACGGACTGCCTAATATTCTCAGCAGTCACATTGAGTGAGCTGATATCCGCTTTGGTTCTGAGACCTTCAGTCAGACGACTCACACCAGCCTCGAGCGAATCTGCCCGTTGCTTAAAGGTTGATTCGACGGCTGAGATTTGGCCATCTGTATCTTCTGGAGCTTCTTTCGGACTTGTCGCTAAACTCCCGTTTTCCAACTGGGGCGCAAGAACATCTAAGTATTCTCCCACATCAGCATTTACGAGATATACATAGCCAATTGATACGGTTCCAGCTTTTTTTCGCTCGCTTGAAAATGTCAAATATGTCCATTTATCATCTTTCAAGATAAAATATGGACTTATACCTGTTGCATCGTCAGGCTCCAATGAGTTTGTAACTTAACTCTTTGCCCAACTGAACCTTTTACCCAGACAGACATAGTATAGGTTCCTGGCATTATTTCAAACCTATCCTGAGCGATGCCGATTTGGTCTCTAGCGTTACTTGAGGTCAATCGTATTGCTTTATCAAATCCAGTCGCTGGACTGTTTGATACATCAATAGTCTTTGCTGTCCCAACGCCTGATGGTCTAAAGGTACCTGATGTCCACAATCCGCTGGCTAGAGCCATGCGTCTTGTTCCTCGGATATAATTCCGCCCCCCAACCTGCACACTCGCTATCTTACTAGACAGCTCTTCGGCCGTCTGCGTGAGTTCTGACTTGCTGGCCTTGCCATTGGCTAGATTAGTCAATTCTGACAATCTACGAGTCGTCGACTCTTCATAGGTTGCTTGCGCCGACTTCACACCAGCCAGTTCATTCTTAGTTCGGCTAAGTTCTTCAACTTGCTTGGCAATCTCAGCTTCAGACTGTACTTGCTTCGGTCGAATGTCATTCGCGATAGTCCGTTTCAGTCCATCTAAATCACCCGACAAAGCCGTCTGAGCGTTCGTAGCCTTCCTCTTGAACTCTTCAAGTTTAGCAACAGAATCCAACCCAATCCGCTTGGCTTCCTGAGCAAGAGAACTACTTGCGCCAGCACTTCGCAGGGCCTCTTCAGCTTTTCGTCTAGCTTCTTGAATCGAAGCATTGTCGAAACTATCAAAACGCTGATTGATAGTGTCAGACAGTTCTTGCTTAACTTTTTCCGCCTTGGCCTTAGCAAGTTCTACTTGATCGTTAAAGTCTTTTTTGATTTTGTCGACCTTTTGGTCAAAATCTTTATCCGCTGCTTCAATCTGCGCTTGGATTTTCGCTTCAATGCCATCTTGTTGCTTAATCTGTTTGGTAATCGTACCCTCGTAAGAATACTGAGTATCATTTCCAGCCTTACTATCTGCACTGATACGACCTCTTAGACCACCTTTAAAAGTAAAGCTCTGGCTTAACACAGGAACTTTAAATGCTTCTTTCTTGTTGGTCTGAATGGTTACCCACTGCCCAACCTCAAGTAACAAATGTCCTTGGTAGTTGAGGTTATACGGGTAGTAAGTCAGGTTTTTCAGTTTGTAATACAGGTCATTTAAAGCGCTCTGAGTCATAAAGACATTGTCCAGTTCCAAAGACCGACCCGTCTTCATACCAACCGTAAGAGGCTTCTTATCCGTCTTACAAGTTATACCAGCTATCTGATACTCAATCTCACTCTTGGTCAAACCATGCAAGAAATAACTATCAGCATTAATCGTGATATTTGACTCAGTTAAATCACGGATTTCCATCTTACCTTCTCGGTTGAAGAAACAAGACATCCCAATCATCTGAGTCATGGAGCTTAACATATCTCTGAATGAAAGTTTCTTGCCTTCAGGAACTTGCTTGACATGGTAACGCATAGCACTGATTCCGAAATAGTCATTCGCTAACTCAATGCCAGTTTTCAGGCAGATTTCCTGAATAACCTCTCGTACTTCAGCTGGGAAATGCAAATTTGTCACATACTCACGATTGAGCTTGAACATACCGTCCATGAGCTCCAGCGTGGTTGTGTTTCGGTTTCGGTCAATCTCAATATCGTTGATGAAGTATTCCCCCATCTTGACCCACTGGTAGGTATCCCCAACCAGTAGTCCAATCTCAGGGTGTAGGATATCCAGCTTATTGAATGTGGTTATGATGCTGGTAAAGGTAATCTTACCGCTACCAGCACATGTTCCACCGGGTTTATATGTATCGCCCTTGATGTAGCCATATTCAAAACTAGCCTCTTTGATATCTCGTGAAGAATAATCACCAACACGGATAGCCAGCGTCCTGTCCTTAGCAAACATGGCTCTGTCAAATTGTCGCCTGGTTAAAGCATCCATCTTCTTACCTCTCTACCAGATTAAATTTAGCGCCTGACCAAGGTTTGAACTTTTCGGTAAAGGTATAGCTTGGAGCTGTCCTATCACCGACGTAGAAAGTTCCAGTCGTCTGACCTTTAACAGGGTCAGGGTAGGAAACCTCAAAAAAGACTGCTGAAACTGCATTTAAAAGCTGACTCATTTCTTCCTGAGTCAGCATACCCCATTCACAGTCTAATTTGCGCTTGGTTGTGATACGGTCACGCACCATGTCACCATTGGCATTACGCCCTGTTTCTCCATCGATATCTTGAATACCGACTTGAAAAGATTTGGGAGGCTTCACAGCCACCCCATTGATTCTCAATTGTGCCATTTAACCTCCTAAATCTTGAGCAAGGTTTGACCTGCTCGTTCGTGTTCTTTGTTTATTTCTTGGATGGCTACCCGTCCGAACTCATGGCCTGCGATTTGGATAACGATGTCGCCAGCTGGCAATGAATAACCTGCAGGGGAATTGTTAACAGGCATTCTTTCAGCTACTTTCTGAGCCAAAGTAGAAATCCAACCTGTATTCCGTTCAAGAGGCATTACTGCTTCTTGACCAGCTTCTCCGACCCCGATAATACTAGGAGAGTTGAATACACCACCTCGTGCATACCAAGAAAGATTAAAGCTAGGAAAACTAGGTGGATTCAAACTAAAACCGCCAGTTATATTAATGTGAGGCAACTCAAGTTTTGGCAAGTGCCACTCGAAATCAAAAATACTCTTAAGCGCATCAACACCTGATTGTACTGCGCTTTTTGCGTTTTCCATTGCGTCATTAAACAAATTCTTAAACCAATTTGGAATTTCTTTCAAAGCGCTTTGTATGTCGTTCCAACGCTCACTAAACCATGAACCAATTGTTTGGAAAAGGATTCTGAGTTTTTCTCTTTTGCGCTCTCAAATTTCTCACCAAACCATGTATCAGCTTCTTTTTACTCCATTTTTTTGATATCATTCCATCTATCACCGAACCAAGAGCCAACTTTTTTTCCAAAAGCTGAATTCACTTTATCTCTACCAGATTGGAATTTCTCTCCTAGCCAAGTATTTGCTTCGGAAAGGGCGTCTTTAGATTCGTTCCAACGATCACCAAACCATGAACCCAACTTACTAAATGTATTGCTAATTGCATCCCAACCTTGTTGAAATTTATCGCCCTAACCAAGAGCCTACTTCTGCTAACGCATTAGTCACATCCGCCCAGCGTTCTCCGAACCATGAGCCTAAATTGCCGAAGATATTAACGATACCGTCCCAACCTTCTTGAAATTTCTCGCCAAACCATTGACCTATCGGCTCAAAGATTTCTTGTAGTTTCGTCCATAAACCGCTGAAAAATTCGCCAATCGCTTGACAAATACCACTGATAAAATCACATAGTCCTTGCCATGCTGTTTTAGCAAACTCAACAACAGTGTCCCAGTTTTGGTAGAGCAAGACACCGATAGCGATTAAGGCTGCAATAGCAGCAATAACTAAGGTTATCGGACTAGTCAAGACTGCAATAGCTCCATTGAGTGCCCATGTTGCGGCTGCTGCAACTCCTGCTGCAACTGATTGAGCAATTTCCGCTGCTGCTGCAAGCCCCATTTGTGCCGCATGAACACCCCACGCTAGTGCTGATTTACCAAGTTCTAGAGCAGTTTTTCCTAACTCTACAATCAATTTACCTGAATTGACCACAAAGTCTTTTGCATACAACGCATTCAAATAGATGGTTTCTCCAAAGCTGACCAATTTATCAAATGTCAAAGCTTTCAAAGCCAGCCCAAGGTTCTTAATTCCGCTAACAATAAAGGAAACCTTACCACTTAATGATTCGAATGCCCCTGCAAGACCTCCAGCTTGTTCAGCCCAGGACAAGAACTTAATTCCTTGCCACACGGTTGCAAGCGTACCAATCACATTAGCAGTTGTGGAGATAATCTCTTTATTTTCTTTACACCAATCAGAAAAAGCAGTAAAACCATCGGCTACTAGCTTGATTGTATCAGCTAGTAACTTCAATGCCTCTAGTATGATACCACCTAGTAAATCAGCGACGGTTTCAATACTTATGCCGAATGTGTTAGACAAGAACTCTGCAAAAGGCTTCCAACTTCCTTCCCAAAGTATTTGAATAATATCAATTAGTCCGTTAAAAGCATTAGCAATGGAGTCAATAGCAGGGGCTACATGTTCATCGTAGACTCTACTCAATCCGTCGCCAAACTTATCAACAACACTCTCAATAGTTTCAAATATCGGAGCTACAATGTCCAAAAGACTTTGAAGCATCGATGAAATTTTAGGAGCGCTTGTCACAACGACTTTTTCAAATCCTTTAAACAAACTTCCTGCTAATTTACTACCTACTTCAACAATGGTAGATGTCAAGCTTAATAGAGTTGACACAATAGCGCTACCGATACGAACTGCACCAGTTGAAGTAATAACATCGTAGAAAGCGCTAGAAAAGGCCTGAGCGATGTTTCCTACTGCCTCTGCAATATTACCAACATTATCAAACAAAGCTACTAGCGCCCTGATAATACGTTCTTTCTGCCTCTCAAGTCCGTTTGCAATACTTTCGGTAAGAAGTACACCAATACCAACGCCGATAGTAGCTAACGAACCAACTATTTGACCCAAAGCATAAGCGATTTTTTCGGTCATGCGGTTAAAGGCATTTACAACCCTTGGGTCGGTAGCGATTTCTTCAAGAGTTTTCTTGATTCGTCCTAAAGCAGCTTTGATACGCTCTAAACCTTCTGGTCTAAACGCTGCATCAAAACCTTTTTTGAAGAGGTCAAACAACCCTTTTAGCTTATCTCCAAGACCATCAAAAATGCTCTTGAATTTGTTGTCCATATCGGTCAACTCGACTTCTGGCAAGATGTCTTTGAAAGGTCCGCCACCGCCTCCCTTTCCTTTACCACCTTTGCCTCCGCCACCGCCTCCCTTTCCTTTACCGCCTTTGCCTCCGCCACCGCCTCCAGAACCGCCTGCGTCGTCGTCTTTTGGTTTTTGTAAGATGTTAATCTCATCAAATCCCATTAGACCAAGCAATTCTTTAGCAGCCTTCTTAGCGTTTTTGGCTGAGTCTCCAAGATTATCAGCAAGTCCTCCTGCTGAATCTCCAGCATCGTCTACTGCGTCAGCAAGTCCTCCTGCTGAATCTCCAGCGTCATCTACTGCGTCAGCAAGGTCTCCTGCTCCGCCTGCAGCGTCTTTCATGGCGTTTCCTACGTTGCTAATTGCTCCTGCAGCGCCGTCTTTTACCGTAGCTTTCTTGTTAAACATCAAAGCGATAAACTCAGCGAGTTTAGCAGTAACGTTCTTCAATACCATAGCAAAAGAGTTCAAGACTGGCATAATGGCATTGATAATCGGTAACATAGAGTTACCAAGGTTCAATGCACTATCTTTCATCAGCGACTTAAACAGGCTGATACTGCCGTTGACTGAGTTGGATAAGGTATCTCCATACTTGGCTGTAGCCTGTTCCAAAATAGCCATAAGACGGATTTGTTGTTGGGTTTGATAGTCTAATTGTTGCCAGCTCTGACCGTTTGCGAACTTCTTAAAAGCTTCAGTGGACTCAATCATAGCAACTCCAACGTTGATTCCTAGGTCTTCTCAATAATGTTATCGCATGGCTTTTTATCCATACTTCTTACAATTTCTTGTAAGTTCGGCATATATTTTCACCTACAACCGAATTGTTTAGGTGCTTACCACTCGTGGGGATATTTTATTCTATACTTTTTGACAAAACAAAAAGCACAGGTTCAATCCCTATGCTCTACGGTGACTAAGCCTTTTTAATTGCTTAGTTTACCTCGGTATCGTCATGTTTTAATTCTTTAAAAGTGTACCCTTTATAATGTTTCTTTTCGCCATTCAAAACTTTGTCAATAAAAGATCTAGTTGGAAAAATATCTTTTGAAGCATCACTTTTTGAAGCGTACTCCCTTGTTTCTCCAGTTTCAAGATGAATAGCTACGATAGGAATTTTAGGCTTACCACCATCATATTTTCCTTTATTAGCTTCACTGATTTTTCGTTTTGTTTCTTCAGAGTGCTTTTTACCGAAGAATGAGTTTTTAGAACCTATTCTTTTCTTGGCGATATCGCTCATTTTCTTTCTAAAATCATCATCTCGTTTTTTACCTGTATTGGATATGGAGCGTTTCTTGATAGCTTCTGGGTTATTAAAATATTTTGCGTGAGTCTTATATCTCGCTTTTGCTTTAGCACTTAATTTCTCTTTGGTGCTTTCGGCAAGTTGTTTATCCCTAACTCCACCACTTTCAATATTATACGCATTGTCAGATAATGATATCCAATAACTTTCTCTTTCGTCTAATATGTTATCAGATACTTCTTCTAAAATAGAAAATTGAAACTCTGCTTCTCCAAACAAATTAAAATCATCTTGCATTTCTTCTGAATAATGCTGGTTATGACGAAGTTTATATTTGTGGTCATCGAATCGTCTTTTTATATTCTTGGATTGACCAAAATAACTTCTTCCTGTTTTGGTACATTTAATTTCGTATATAATGCCCATAATATCACCTCTTTTTAACTAAGTATATTATATCACATTTATACCGAAGTTGTAAATTAAAATTTAGAGTTCTACCGATTTTGGTAAGTTCTTAATCCGCTTATTTCTAAGCGGTGCGACAAAAGTCTATCGCTTCGGTGTTCCCTAGTAAACCAGAGCGAATACGCTCCATAACGTCTGTAATGCTACGCCCTGAACCTTCAGCAACAACTGCCGATGTCTGCAACATCTTAGCAGTATAGGCGCTTAGCTTATTGGTGTCTTTGATAAATCCAGAAAATAGGTTTGAGTAGACTGCACCGTAGTTGGTCGCCTCACCCACACCCATATTCATAGCGTTGGCGTTATCGTTAACCCATTTTAAGAAAGATTGCGAACTCTCGCCCATCTGGCGCTTGATTTGGTTCATAGACGCTGATACTTCAAGAGCTGTCTGCGTTGAATACATCCCAACATCAAGCAATTTCTTACCAAGGATTGCAAAACCAGCGAACTTAGCCAGTTTTCCAAACGCACTACCGATAGAGTTCGACTGTTCACGAACTTTGGCAGTGGCATTTTTCACTTGATCAGATGTTCCTTTGACCTGATTCTCGACTTCTTTCATCTTCTTCCTGAAAGGCGCTATCTCAGCGTCAATCATGACCTTCAATTCATCAAGAGTTGCCATTCATTTCCTCCTTCCTTTTACGATTATGTCTTTCTGCAAATTCACGCATTCGTTCCTTATGCAACAAAAGCGCTTGTCTCTGTCGTTCCTGTTCTACCGCTTGCTGTTCTTCTACAAACAAATCAGGCGCATATTCCCAGAACTCAAAGACCTTGGCATCTTTAGACAACAATAAAGAAACGTGGTTGGATATCATCTGCGAAAGTCTGTATGAGTCAATAATCTTCTCTTTACGCTCTTGGATTTTGACACGGTTGTAGCTTTCAATCATTTCTCTGATTTCAAGCACCGTCAAATCCCAAAAATCAAGAGGCTTACCCCCGATGTCCAAAAACATAGGGTAAAGCCTCTCAATAATCTGCGTTACTGTTAAGATTACTCGACTACTGTCATTTTCTTCTTGTTCTTGGAAGTTTTCTTGTCCTTGCTTCCTCGTGGAGTAAAACCCGATACTTCAAAGAGTGGCATTAAAACCTCTGTCATGAAGGTTGTTTGGTCTCCACCGTTATCCACATATTCATCGTATAGATCATAGACGTCCTCAAAGGAATACCCATGTTCATACTGTTGCAAGGCTCCGTGAACTAACAACAACATAACTTTCAAAGGCGGTAAAGTGAACTCTTCGCCAGCTTCAGGCATGAAAATCTTTAACAAGTTCATGCCAATTTTTTCTTCCACAGTTGCAGCCTGATGAGATGTCAAACGTAGCTTCAACTCTTTTTCGTCAGTAACTTTCCAAGTTGTGTATTTTAACGCCATTTAATTAACCTCCAATTCCGTCTACAAATTCCAACTCTGACTGCAAAGCAATTTTAAGGGTGAACTCGATAACGGCATTGACACCGCCACCGCCAAGCTTAACAGATACTTGACCTTCAAAATGAACTTTAGTGTTGTCTGGGTAAGTTTGCTCAAAGAAAAGTTTTGTCTTGTTGTCTGCCGCGTTACGCAAAATACGATAAGGTGCGGTTGCGCTATCGTTTTGGTAAGAGAATTTGTATTCCAATTCCCCTGCATCACCGATACCGAACTCATACTTTTTAACTTTGTCTTCAAGAGTAGTGTTCTCTACTTTTTCAGGCTCAATACCAAACTCTGGTACTTCTTTCAACCCAGCAAGTTTAGTATAAGTTCCTTTAGCTGTACCATAAGCTAACGTAATTCCATTTGCTAACATGTTTAATTCTCCATTCTAAATTGAAAAACAAGCTCTGAGTGTAAATCAACGACACCTTCAAAACGCATGACCTTATGTCTCAAATGAGACGGGTCTGGTACGTCTTGGCAGTCGGTTCTTCGCAAACCTAAAGACTCAAAAATCTGATTGATTTTAACAGCTAACTCACTAGTGCTGGTATCATCAAAGATATCCACCTTGTAGCGGATAGATGATTTTTGTTCCTTGTCGTCAAACCAATCACCGGGCTTATTTTGTTCTTCCAAAAAAATAACGACTGGGAAAGTCTCCCAATCGCTAGGATAAGTATCAGTCACATTATCTGCGACCTTTTGCAATTCTTTATAAATAACAGGCTTGATATTAATCATTATATTTGTTCTCTTATCTTTCTACGCACATAATTTGAAATATTCTTAGACACACGCTCTTGATTGTCTCTCAAAGCTGGATAAAGATAAGGCTGGGCAGGTTGACCATACATCTTGTAGAATTCCCCAATCTTTTGAAAGTGGTAAGGTCCTACATTGATTTGGTCTTCATGCACATACCATGGACTAGACCGATAAGACACGCTGACCTCTGGCGATATACCCGAATGGCTAGCCTGTCCTTTTGGCCCTGTACCAAACTCTACGTATGGCGCATAGTGTAGATTTGTGTAGACCTCTCCTATAACCTTATCTCCGTCCATTTTAACCCTAGTCTTGATACTATTTCTAAGTTCTCCATTGTTCCCTGGTGCAAGTCTTTTAGCATCAGCTTGAACAATGGTTTTAGCTGCATGATGAACCGCCTTTGAAACAATATCTCGTTGCGCAACATCTGATAGCTTTCTGAACTTAGCTATAAGTCTATCTGCCCCTAGTAGCTCTGACACGCTCTAACTCTAAAACTTGATGATGTGTGTAGACCTTCTTAGAAATAACCTTGTGAGTCACTTCTGTCTGGCTATCGATACACACACCATCCTTTACTTTGATAGTGACTGACTTGTTGGCATTTGCGTTCAAAATATCATTGACACGCTCACCATACAGCTCAGATTGTAACTTGCTACTAGCTGGCCACAGTTCAAGGAGGACTGTCTCAGTTTCCTTGGCATATCCTTCTTTTGCGACACCTTCCTCCGTGACAGTCTTTTCAAACCGTCGCATTGGATAAGGTTTCAGTCTACTCTGCTTCAAAAACATGGCCTGCCACCCTTGCTATTCTGTGCATGCGTATACGCTGTAGAAGGCCCGTAGACAGGCCGTTTTCTCCGTAGACTACTGCTATGCCACCTTCGGTTCTGGAACGTTCTCCTTCCGCTCCTGAGCGGTTGCGGAGCTCGATAGCAACCTCAGGTATTAAGAGGCTTAAAGCAGGTGTCAAAGATGTGCGGTTAGTCTCTGATAAGATAAGATTTGTAGCCCTTGTTTGGAGCAACATGAGAAGCTGAGTATCTTCTTCGCCTGTCATGTTCTTCAGCAACTCTATAGACATATCAATCCTCTTCTAAAAACTTAGGTTCAGGTATGATTTCCTCAAGAACATCTAAGATAGCGACACCGTTGCTGGCAAAATTGTCAGCCAACTCAGCATAGCGCTCCTCAGTAATCTCAAATTCCTCCCCTGCCAGTCGTTTCACATTTGATTCCCAATCATAGAAATCTTGTTTGATTTTAAATTTCACTTTTTAAATCCTCCAACACCTCTACAATTTCGGCTTTTGATAACTTATAGGCTCCAGCTAAGCCAGCTTCTCTAGCTAGATTCTTCAACTCTTCTAGAGTCTTATTCTCTAAATCAGAATACTGGCTAGCTTGTTCCTCTTGGATATAATGACGTCGTAGCAATAAGCTCATATCATCACCTCTTACTCACCGAATTTTACAACTCGTGTAGGGTCGTATAGGTAAACACCATAGTGTTCATCACCAGTGATAACCGTTGTCTTTTTAATGATATCACGGTCTGTTTCGATAGCTACGTCACGTTTTAGTAAGATGACAAAAGCTCCATATTTGTTGGCGTCTTCTGTCTGAGTTTGGCTAGGAGACACTTTGACAAGGAAGCCTTTACCTTCTTCAACTTTTCTAGAGCGTACAATTTGCACACCAGCCGCTTCACCAAAGGTTCCAGAAACAACCATATCTGCGCCAAGTTCTGAACCTTTAGTCCATTCTTTTGCTACGTCAGTTTTTAGCTTGCTAGCATCTTTAGGATTGATAATAGCAACATATCGCGCATCTTCTTCGTCATCAAAAATTTCAAGGGCTTTATCAATAGTTGCAAGAGTTGTTGGAGCTTCTGAGACGTGTTGAGTTGCAGTTTTAGCAACCTCTACAAGGTCGTTATCAATCTTATTAGCAATAGCCAAACCAAGTTGGTAAGCCGCTTGACCTAGTGGGTCGCCATGAGCTGACAAAAGAGTTTCATCGGTAATTTCATAACCTTTACCAGCCTTTTTGATGGTCATAGTGGTCTTTTTAGTAGTCAATTGGTCTAGTGGAATAGCTTGACCTTCTCCGACCTCAGTCGCATCTCCTGCATACTCCCATGCTGGAACTGTTAGAGTGTTCCCTGGCTGTCCTTCAAGTTCTGTTTCCACATAGGCAAGTGGAGTGAATTTAATCAATTTAGGTAGTTCAGCGGAAACCATGTCCGCCATTACTTCTGGGTTAACCATATTGGCTAATTTAGTTTGTCCTGTTGTCATTTATTTTAACCTTTCAACTTCTTATAGAGTTCTGGGTTCTTTTGATAGAGTTCATTTCGACTCTGATAACCCATACGAGCAAATTCTTCTTTTGTGATACCGTCACTATCGACTGGTGCTTGCTTCATTGGAGCTCCGCCTTTTAGCTTTTCTTGTACGCCTTTTTGTACGGCTTGCTCCCATGATTTCTGCAATACTGCGACAGACTGCGATACCGTCTCTGCGCTTGTTAAATCAACCACATTTACTAACTCAACAGGTAAGTCACGTTCACTTAGCATTGCTTTAGCTTCTGCGGTCAATTCTTTACGGGCAATAGCCTTTTCACGGTCAGCCAGTTCTTGCTCACGCTGATCCAACTGATATTTCTGTTTTTCATCAGCGTTCATCTTAGCAAGCTTCTTAGCTTCGTTTTCCTTGGCTTCTTGCTCTGATTTCCACTTGGCAAACTTCTTATCGATGATAGCATCGACATCTGCGTCCGTGTACTTCTTCTCGTCTTGCGGTTGTTGTGCAGGTTCTGCAGGTACCTTTTGTTCTTCAACCGTTTCGACTGTTTGTGTTTCTTCGTTCATTGCGAACCTCCTATTTTTAAAGTCATCCCTGACTGTATTTTCCATAGCTTTTAGTGTCTTCAATGCTTGGACAATATAAAAACCGTACGGGATTCCATACGGTTAGAATTGTGATATAAATAGCAGTCTATTCCTGCCAGTCAAGATGTTGGATCGCCTACTTTCTGTTTTTTAGCCATGAAAAGTCATTATCAACCAAAACCTGATAAAGAATTTTCCCAATTCGGTCTGCCTGCTCTTCTTCATGATTTATATAGCCAGCTTCAACTAAAATACCATGCGTAATTTCGTGAATAAGTGTCTGATCTTCGATTTGTTGACTAGCTGAGTCGTCTAGAACAATCCTGCATGTCTTGTACTCAATATGCCCCCATTCTCCTGTTTTTCCCTGTAAATCAGTTATTTTTTCGATTTCATAGACAATACCACCTATTTTTACCTTATCCATGTTAGGTTTATTATCACGATTCATTTCTTCAATCCTTTCTTTACATTCTTAATTATTCCGCTGATCACGGACAGAATAATAAAGATTAACAACAAAAATACCAACCACCCGAAAGCGATTGATACCCAATCCCAGATGAACATATCTTACTCCTTTTAATGTCACAATCAATCAACTTCATACGATAATGAAGAAATGTCTTTTAATATTTTAGGTAGTAACTCAATCACACTTAACGTATCCGTCCCATGGATATTTAACTCTAATTTCACTATCGCTGAGTCATTTTCGCTTGATCCTAAAAATTCTACGTTAGGTATCCCAATTCTTGCTGTATCCATTTCACTCCTTTCTGAGTACGAAAAAAGCACTTAGATTTCTCTAGGTGCTTTCTTTTTTTGTCAATTCAATTATTTCTTTCAAAGTTGGTTTTGTCTTTCGTATTTTATCCCACGCCCTCATTTTTAAGAATGTAGGTAAATATATACCGTTTATCTTTGGCATTTCTTTAGATAAGTTATATTTTGTTCTAATTTCATCTTTATGATCCATTACGTACTGGTTACGAGGAAGGCAATAAAAGATACCTTCGCCAAAATAACTCAAATCTTCATCAGATATTTCAATAAGTTCTTCAGGTTTTACAAAAATAGACCTATTTACTCTATCTTCTCTCTTAGAAAAAATCTTTTGTACAAAATCTTTATCAAATCCCATCTTCTAACACCTCCAGACCATAAATTAACATCCAATTTTTTTACAAAACTCTGTTGCGTCCATATCAGGATTTTCTCGCAAAAATACAAGCAATGCGCTACCTCGAGATTTATCTTTAGATATGGTAGCGGAATCGATATTATATGTACGAGTGTAGTCGTCAATGAAACTATAATCTACCGAATCTTTTCTCTTGTTAGCTAACTGTTCTCGAATATTGGCAGGATAGAGGTAAAAAACTGCTTTACCTATTCTATGTAATTCATCATCACTAGCTGACTTCAAAAACGAAACAATAGACTTTAGAGATAACCCATGTGTAAAAACTAAAATATCAGCCCTAACACTCGGAATGTCTTGAAATGGTTCTAAAAATCTTCTTTTAATCATCTTGTAACTCCAAACTTATCAAATTTAATCCTGATGAATTTTTATCTACGGATATAACTTTAAATTTAGCAGATGGTTTGATAAGAAATTCTTTTTCTTCTGGCATATCCGAAAGTTCAGATATGTATACTCCAGATTTAGAACCTTTTCTTACTGTAATATCCAATAGATACCTTTCTCCGATTCCATCATTAGAGAAGTTTAATGCTTCTTCTTTCGCTAAACTTGTACTCATAAAAGCCTTGTCGATTACAGTAGTCTGACCGACAATTAAGTTATTAAAGTATGATTGTTCTGCCCTAGTTCCACGATAAGTTATAAAACTTTCACCGGTCTTGTAGCTTCCGAATACGGTTTCTAACTTTTTGGAAAGCTCTAGGTTTTCTTGCAAATATCTTTCGACATAAGGAATTTCAGATGCTTCAATTCCCATTAAACCATTTTTTCTGTATTCTTCATAACCTTGTCTCATCACGGAATTTATTTGTTCATGTGGAGACATGGTGTAATTGAAAATCGCATCTTTTTGTTTTTCGTCAAGCTCATTATACCATTTCTGATAAGATTTTTGTTTCTTAAAGAAATCATCTATTTCATTTGGTTTATCAGCTACAAAGACCTTGTCATCCACTTCTGGCTTAGATTCCTTAACAACGTCCTCACCATCCACATACTTGCTATACCACTCTTTATAAGTCATATCAGCAGGTACTAGCTCGGTCTTACCTGTCACTGGATTCCTTGCTCTGCGCTTCAACTTGCTGTAGTCTGCATCCTCGTCGTATGCGACAGTAGTAGACTACACCAAGGGTGCATAGGTGGACAATTGACCCCAGGGGTAGCCTTGTCCCTGTCGTAGACCTGATTGTCGTGCTCCTGGCAAATGCGTGATGTACGCTTGTCTAAGACAGCCACAAAGATATACTTTTCTATGTCTGCTTCTTCATAGCTGAGTAATTCCATCTGGTTATGAAAAAAAGCTGATTCTGTCCGAACCAAACGCCTTGCATCATTCTGACCTACATTGAACCGCTCAGCAATTGCTTGTGCAGTTTCTCGTGTATCTCGGCCTGTCATAAGGCTTATGAGGAGTTCATCTTTTATGCTTGAAGTAAGCTTTCCTGTGTTCTTCCAGATTTTTGTTGAGTAGGTACTTCCGTCATCTAGCCAACTAAAAGACTGTAGATGTTTAATCTCGCTCTCAGGAAGCCCAGAAAAGCCATATGCGAGCCCTGTCTGCTGTTGCAGGTCAAAGGTAGCCTTGTAATAGCTATCCTTCATCAGGTCGCTGTAATAGGCGTCTGAGCCTGTCTTCTCCGAATGATAGATAGATTCACGCATACGGTCTAAATCGTCGCTCAAACGCTCTAGACGCTTCATACGAAAAGAATAAGCTGGACTGTCTAAGTCAGCCAGTAGTCTTTGGATATTCGGGTCATTGGGTCTTGCTTCAAGCACCTTACGAAGTTCATTCAGGTCCTTCTTGTCTTTCATATTCTTCAAGGCTTGTCTAGCATCTACCTGACTTAGACCATAATCACGTTGGAACTTATCAAAAATCTTATTGATTTCCTTATCCAAGTAAGTCTTAGATTCTTGATAGACCTTATCGAACTGGTCTGCCTGTTTTTCGGCCTTGTCCATCTGTTGGTAAATCAGATTGGCTTTCCTCTTCGCCCAATACTCCTGATTCTTCATCTGCTACCTCATCTTCGGGTTTCGTGTTGTCTTGGTTAAACATCGGCATGTCTTCCATGTTCTTCTTTTCTCTTCTTCCAAGGCTTCCAGTTCAGCGTCAGGGTCTTCCACAAACGGCAAGAGAGAAATAAGCTGTCTATTGGTCACTTTACCTTCCAAGTTGTTCACAATCTGAGAGATTTCCAACAAGTTCTTAGGTAAACCACGGCTAAACTGCGGAACGATTGAATGAGACTCTAAAGCAATCTGCTTCATACCCAAGTAATGAGCGAAAATCGCAATCCGTTGGCGCAATCCACGCTTGTAATTCGCCTCTTTGGTTTTGGTAATCATCTCAAGGCCCATCAGCTTGAATTCCATGGCTACGCCTGATGTATTCCCTGCGAAGTTCTCATCAGTCAGATTAGGCACATGGCTGAATGTGTAGATATCCTCTTTGAGAGCTGTACGCAAGATTTCAGTAGCACTTTCGTCCAGCGTGTTCTTCAAGAACTCAGCTCTTGCACTATCTCCCGGCAATTCCAAAAGACCTTCTTCAGAAAGAATCTTCATCGCTACCTTAGCGTCTTCTGGAGTGTCTGCTAACTGCGTGCCATACAAGACAAGGATAGACTCTACTGCCTGTTCCTTGTCATTGACACGGTTACCCATCAAAGAATTATAGGCATCAATCAAGCTAATCTGTTGCTCGTAGTCGCCAATCGCAAAGTGATTGTTGCGATACTCGATAATGGGGATTTGACCAAGGTTGTGGGGTGTTGCCTCTTCAATCTGAGATGTTCCTGAATCTGTACCTCTCAGTACCAGGTGATAGTGCAGATTTTCTGTAAAGACTTCTGCCTGGTACTTAGTAGTATCTTTCGTATCGTCCTTGACTTGATAGTAGTAAACTGCAAACAAGGGCTTCCGCTCAATGCTATCATCGTAGACCATGAAGGTGTTTTCTGGATCAATGCTAGTTGAGTCCAACTCAGTCAATCCCTCTTTAGCATAAATGTACTCATAAGCACGACCATAGATAGCCATGTTCAAAGCATTTTGGGCATCTACTTGGTCAATCTCAGCACCATCAAAGGCTGTAAGTAGTTCATCGATATCACCTTCAGCAGTGTTATTGTACTTGATAGGATTACCCATAAAATAGCCTGTAGCCGTGTCTGCGATATCCTTGGCATGATTGGCTACCGTTTTATAATTAGGTGCGTTCTCGTTGCGTCTCTTGTGATCTAAGATAGCATGCTCACCCAAGTAGTAGCTTTTAAGTTTCTTCAAATGTGAGCTTTCAGTGCTATGCTTCGTTATCAATTTGTAAATCAGGTCTTTCTTCAAAGCCCCCTCATCATATCCATCCCGTGGATAGGTTAAATATTGGTACATGTCTTTCCTCTCTATAAGCCATAATCAGAACGTCTGCGGACGGTTGCTTTTGGTTGTGAGTGTTGTGAGTAAATCGCATAACGCACCGCATCCAGCACGTCGTCATTCTCTTTCACTGGTTCGCCTGTCTTTTCATTCCAGATATATTGATAGACTTCATCTTTGAACTTGCTGACCTTATTTGATACAACAAAAAAGCGCCCAGCTTTCATCAGCTTGGCTACTTCTTCAATACCAGACAAGACTGCTTTATTAGCGTTAAACGTTTTTAATTGCTCTCTTTGGAATCTTGCAACGTGTTCAGGTCGTGCGCTATCTGCCCAGAACGTAATATTCCCGTATCGTTCCTTAATATTCTTAGCGAGGTCTACCCAAAAATCAATCTCCTTGTATTGGTGCGCGTACTCTTCTAATAGATAAACCGAACCGTCAGATGTTTCTCCAATAACAACAATAGAGCCAAAGTGTTCATATCCCCAGTCAACACCAGCATAGACTTTAGTGATATCTTCTGGTACGTTATCCACAAACATATTCTCGCTAAAATCACGATAAACAACGCCCTCACCAGTCACCCACAAACCAAGAATGTCTCTGTCGTAAAATACACCAGCCGGTGTGGCATTCTTGATATTCTCACGGTATCTATCAGACATAAAAGTATTATCATCTAACTTAAAATGAAAGTCTATGATCATATCGTCTCCAGAGTTGATATAATCCCGTCTGAGCCAGTGTGTCGGGATGTCTGGGTTACTGTCCCAAACAATCCTTGCACCTTCTCCTGAGCAACGTGAGATGATTTCCTTGAATACTTGTTCATTAGCAAGAGATGCCTCGTTTACATAAGCTCCAAAAGCAGTAAAACCACGGGCGCGTTTTAAACCAGATATAGAACCGGTGTAGACTTGAACCACCTTGACACCGCAAAGGGTAAAAGCTCCGTGCTTATCGTATTTAGGTTCAATATCAAACATGTTATACAGTTCCTGAATGATATTGTTTTGTATCGATGTTGAAGATGTTCCAGCTAAGATATACATCGGCTCATCTATGTTTAATCTATCCGCTGTTTCTCTCACTCGTGCAATCTCATTCATGAAGACCATGTTGTTTAGAACAGTTTTACCTGAACGTTTTGCACCATGGAGACCACAGATAAAAAAATCATCGTTTAATACCCGTGTAAGCACTTCTTCTTGTCGTTTCGTAAATTTATTTGTCGTCAAAAGCACCTCTCAAAGCCCTAGCAAATTCTATCAGTTTATCGTCTTGTTCATTATCCACACCGATTTGTGATTTGAGTTTTTCTATTTCAAGTTCTAGTTTCTCAGCTTGTTTAGCAGTCGGATAACGCTTCAATATTTCAGCTATCGCTTTAATAACTGTGTTATTATCTGCCTTTTTCGTAACTCTATCCACCTCACCAGTGACAGGGTTCATCATCAAAACTTCCTCAAGTCGCTGACCTCTTGCGATGTCTGAGAGAATTGAAAGAGCCTCTTTAGCACTCAAAATGTTTTCGTCGTGCATCTTTTCAGTTTCGGTTTGTATAAACGTTTTAATGCTTGCATTTTCTAGCAATTTACTAGCAGTTGTTTTAGCATACGCTTCACTATAACCAGCGAATATTGCGGATTGATAGACATTACCAGTCCTCAAATACTCGCTTGCAAACATCTTTTGTCTTTGATTTAACCCAATGTCCATCACCTCCATTCAAAAAATCAAAAAAAGCCACACGATGTGCGACCTTCTAATAAGCTAACGGCGATGTCCGGAATCGAACCGAAAAAATACATAGGAGAGAAAAACACTTACCTGTCACCGCCAAAACGAGGCCGAAGCCTCGGAAATAAAAATGAAAAATATAAGGAGTCATCAGTGCGCTTACCGCCTTCAGCTGATAATACTATTTTATCACTTTAAAAGTGTCATTTCCTTGCAATTTACTTGCAAATATCTCCCAAAAATTTACGATAGACAATCAGCTTACCTTTTCGATAGGCCTCTGCGAATTCCAAAGCACCTCTACTAAGCATGCGGTAGAACTCACTCTCAGAATAGCCTAAGTCCATATAGATAGCCTTGTCTGATAATTGGATTTTCATGTCCATGTACTTCTTTGCTATAATCTGCCGAACGTATGGGTCCATAATGCAGTTCACAGCTCTCTCAATCTCCAAAACCTCTGCTTCTGCATCCACATGTTCGATAACCATATTCTCAGTAGCTGTGTTTTTTCCAGTAAATGACTTTGGTTCAAATGAGTAGGTCGTTGTGATTTTAGGCAAATACTCAGCGCCTGCCATTCGGACATACGAGCGATAACTCTCTAGAACGTCATAGACATTTTTCTTGGTGAATTGCACGTCAACCTTTTTTAATAAACTCACAACATCACTCCTTTATGATATAATAGTTTCAAGGAATAATTCATAAAGGTGGTCAGCTGTGTGCTGGCTCTTTTTTTATATCTCAATCTCAAAGAAAGTACAGATATCTTCCAATGCGCATTTAGAAATACTACTGCCTGTTTCCCACTTGCCTATCGTCTCTCTGCGATACCCTAATTTAATGGCTAAATCACTTTGAGTCAATCCCAACTCGCATCGCTTTCTTTTTAGCGTTTCGGCAAAAGGATTTGTCTTTTTTCTCAAAAACATACGAGGGTCAAGATTCAATTTTTCGCAAATAATAAACATATCTCCATCTTGTGGTTGTGCTTTTCCACTTTCCCAATGACGAATAGCTTCTGGAGTGACCCCAAAGATTTTAGCAGCCTCAGTTTTCTTTAATCCTTTGGCTTGTCGCCACAATTTTATTTGTTCCGAAAAATGTTTCCTATCCATCATCATCCACCTCGATTTCAATTAATTTTTTACCATTTGGATGCCGTCTATTGTATGACGCAAAAGTATAATACTTCAACATCCTTTCAGCGATACCTGTTTCTTTACTGATTTCCGCAAGAGTACCCAACGTTATAAACACATCCCCTTGATACAATGCGTACTCACTCATGTTCCATCTCCTCGATTAGCCAGTTTAAATATTTTCTAGCTTTCTTCAAATCTTCTATGCCATTCTTCTTTTGGAAACGTAGTATGTACTTAACAACATTCCCCCAGAAGATACTCTTAGCACCTGTTAAATCTCCTGCGAAATTTCGAATAACATCGATTACTTCGATACCGTTAGCCCCTTGATAGTGATTTGGTTTATTTACGTTATCAATTATTTCTGGTATCATGCAAATCCTCCTCTTTTACGAACGAGCCGTCTACCATTTTGCCTTTACGGTCTTTAATCTCATTCCAAGCCATCTGGAAACACTCAGCGATAGACCAACCTTTCTGCTGACAGTAGATGGTCAGCGCTACCAAAATATCACCCACGGCGTCCTTACCCTCATCATCTCGTTTCTTGAGATGTGCTTGCGCCAATTCACCTGCTTCTTCAAATAACTTCAATGCCTGAGCCGTGCTATTGTCGGGATTGTCTAACCCTTGTTCTTTCGCCCAATGCTCAACATGATGCGCTAATAATTCCATGTTTGTTGTCATAGCAACACCTCATCCCCTACTCTAATCTTCTCATACTGCTCTCTAGTGACTACGAAAATCCCATAATCTCTGATAGTTACTGTATACAGCTTGCCGTGTCGTCCTTTTTCGACGACTTTACCGAATATCTCAGCGCCTGCGTTATCCGCCTTATAGACAACCATCGGGCGCTTTTCTTCCAAAACTCTAATCCTGTCCATCTGCCAGATGTTTAGTCCAGCAGACAATAATATCCAGACAGCTATGAATCGTTTCATATTACCACCTCATATATAAATATTTCGTATCAATATCTTGTTCTAAAATACACTCTTTCAATGACTTTAAAACCTTCAATGCATCGCTAACTGTTCCCCATCTATCTTCAGGTTCATACTGCACATACTTTTCAGGGTACCGTTCTAATTCAGAGATACCGCGTTGAATATTTTCAAAAATATCAGCGATGTTGTACGTAGTGTCTTGGTCAAAATCCCAATCCATAGCAACTCTAAACATTCTTCCAAGATCGTATGTCGGATAACTATATTTAGGTTCAGCGATATAAATATAACTTCCGTTTTTTATTTTTGCTAAAATCTCCAAATCGTAACTCATCACTCTACCCCTTTTTGAAAGCTATACTCAACCATAGATTGTATTTGTGCATTTTACGCTCAATTTTTTTAGGTATATCCCTTTCAAAAACAATAAGCGGACCATCTGTGTCTTCTGTATCTGAGTAATTTATGATTTTATCTTTTGAGTAACAATTTAAAAATTGTTTTCCAAAATGGTTGCGAAAAGATATTTTGAATATTTTCTTTTCTTTGTAACAACTTTTAATCATTATTCGTCTTCTTGATTTGTTTAATGACATAAGTCCACCTCCTCAATCTCAATCCCTTCGCAATCAAACACCCAGCCGAAGTTGGCTTCTTCTAGTTGTTTGCGGGTAAATTTATAATTTCCAGCTGTTATATTTTGGTTAAAATAAAGAGTGTTCCCTGATTGCGATTTAACCAAAGGTTGCCCATTCTTCAGACTAACAATATACCGCTTCTCTTTCTCGACCTCGTAGCCGAATTGATGCATGTTGACGAGGGTTTGAAATGGTTTGGTATTTTCATCAATTACCCAATTTTCAAATTCGTTCAACTCTTCATCATTACGCTTTTTAAAAAGTTCATAGACACATTGAAACAAACTTGTTTCAAAATCATCCTTATTCTCTTCATACCAATCCGCCACAAACTGCTTTACTTTGACTGGTTGCGGTTCGTCTAGTTGTTCAATGAGCGCCCCGATATACCTAAATACTGCCCAGCCAGTCAGTTCTATGATGGTTTCTTTCTGTGCTTCAATCCTTTTTAACGCTTCCTGCTTATTCATCTTCCAACTCCTCGTTATATTTTTCTACCAATTCACGCAACCACGACCAAAGGGCGGTTTCTTCACTGATTGGGTTAACTTCCCTTTCTTGCAACCAAGCGGAGAAATTAACCACATTATCAATATAGATTGTGTCGTAATCGCCCCAATCCCAATCAGTTAAATAAATTTCTGTTTCAGTTCCATTTTCATCTTCAACCGTTATTGAACCATTTTCAACCCACGCTGTACCAAAACACAATTCGCAAGTGCCAGTCTGTTCTTCTTGAAAATCTGATTGGTATTCTGTCACTTTATATTTCATCTTCCAACTCCTTTATTCTCTTCTTCCAGTTTTTCACTTTCTTTTTAAGCAAGTCCCGTTCTTCCGACCTGCTAAAAGCAAGCGATTTGACACACGGCTCAGATAGTTCAACTATCCTTGCCTCCGTCTGCTCGATTGTGCGTTTCAGTCCGTCTATCACGGTTTGTTTATCATACACTAATTACTTATTTCCTCAATCTCTACTTCAATTCTAGGCTTCAGACTGTAAAACTTGCCTACATCGTGCATAGCTACCTGCCCATCATCCTTAAACACTATCCCTGACATGCTGTCATATAGCGCTTTTTCATAATTATCAATATCAGGCTTCTTGTCTACTGGAATAACTTCATCCAGTAGCGCTTGCTGGTTCTTCTTGACCTTAGAAATATACTGAGGCGGTTTTATGTAAAATCTAATCCGTGCCTTCAGCGCACCCTCAAGCATAGACTTACCAGTATACTGTTTAGCAATCAGTAACTGGCAATGATCACGCCAGATTTTCATATCTTGTTCTTCGTATGCTTTAACAAAATTCCCACGTTTTGCGAATCTTGGTCTAGATTGTGGTTTAGGTTCTATCTCTAAAATCAATCGTTCTTTCATCAATACCCCTCAAGCGTCGCTTCGATTAGTTCCATACATACCTCACGAATTGCCACACGGTCATCGTGATTAGGATTTTCAGATTTCACTCTAAGTAATGCTGAATAGACTTCTTCATAGATTGACCGCTTTGGCATACCTTCTGGTTCATATCCCAGTAGATAACCTACGTTTACTCCAAAATAGTCAGCCAGTTGCTGAGCTTTATCTGGTTTGATTTGGCTTTCTCCGTTTCCCAACTTTGTATGGTTCTATATGGTATTTTGATTTCTTTAGAAAATTCTACTTGAGTTAGTTTTTTGCCTTTTCTTAATTCCTTTAGCCTGTTCATCCAAACACCTCATTCAATTCCATAATCTCCTCATTATTGTTATACGGATCATACGCTAACCGCCCAAAACCTGCTTTATTCGTACTTGTTGGTGTGTTGCCTGTCCATTTCAAATGCAGGAATTTACTGCACGCTCTACAACGAATTGATGAAGGTTTAATCTTAACCATCCTGTGGTAGCATTCCCCACAAAATGGACACTGCACATCTACTTTTACTAATTCAGTCATATTTTTCCAATCCATCAAACATTAAAATGGTAAATCGTCATCTGAAATATCCATCGGATTTGACTTTCTCGCAAAATTCGGTGCTTGCTGATCGTGGTTATCAACTGTTTGTTGACTACCATCTTTTCTAGATTCCAAAAGCTGGAAATTCTCAGCAACTACTTCTGTCACATAGACACGTTGACCCTGCTGGTTATCATAAGTCCGAGTCTGAATGCGTCCAGTGATTCCAATCAAAGCACCTTTCCTAGCCCAGTTAGCAAGATTTTCAGCTTGCTTGCGCCACATGACGCAATTAATAAAATCAGCTTCACGCTCTCCGTTTTCGCTTTTAAATGTGCGATTCACTGCAAGAGTAAACGTAGCAACTGCCACATTTGACGGAGTGTATCTCAATTCTGCATCTCTGGTCAATCGACCAACTAATACGACGTTATTCAACATTTTCTATTTTCCTTTCAATTTATCCAAAAGCATATCCGCATCTTCAATCTGCGACTGCTTAATCATCTTATAATCAACCACTCCAAGATGGTTCAAGAACCATTTAACGATAGAACCATCCTCTTTGCCTTTTTCAGTAGAAATGGTGGCAATTTCTTTCAAGTAGTAGTTTGCCTTCTCAACTGAGATAACTGGATCATCAACTTTCTTTGGCGCTTGTTTCTTTGGTTGGTTGGCTCGTCCACTTTGAATGTAATCTGCGTCCGTGTCTGCATCTTTGCTATCATCAATCAAACATTTGACTCAGCGCATATTTAGTTGCGTAACTTTGAGCGCCTCCAGAAACTTGAGAAGCATCCATCCCTTTTTTAGTGCGTTCTTCTCTTGCCCTTCCTGTAACTGTAACCACGTTATCACTATCCCAATCCGTTAGCGAAACCGTAACTTTCGTAATCAGCTCTCCGGCTAATTCTTCAGTTGATACTTCTGAAATCAAACACGTTGCACGATGTTTCAAGCAGATAGGTTTCAACGCTTCTTCAATATCTTCTGCATTTCGATAGTTGTACTTACCAAATGAGTTATACTGGTTTTTAGGCGCTTTCAACTCATTTTGGATATTTGCTAGTTTTTCATAAATGCCCATAATTTTTTCTGTCATGTGACTCTAACTCCTATCTGATACTCAAGTTCTTACGTTCAACCAAACTTGCGCCAATGATTTCAAGTCCCTTCTTCAAGTCCTCTTTCAATCGTTTCTTGTCAGCTTTCCACGTTGCTATCTTGTAGGATTCTGGCAAGACTGTTTCGTCTACCTCCACGGCTTGAGATTTTCTAAACAATACCTTGAAAAGTGGTGTGTCAACACGTTCATGACCTGTCAGGCTCATACTTGCTGAAAGTTTATCTTTCAAGTGCTCTTTCTTCTTCTCGTCTGCCTTGTTTAGTTCTGTCAAGCGTTTAATTTCATTCTTACGAGCCTCAACATCCGCTTCAAGGTTCTTCATGACCTTGATATAGTTCTCTACCTTGGTTTCGTACTCAGTTTCCCAATCGATAGAATCCAAAGTATCTAGTTTTGTTTCTTCGTCCAATTCCATGTTGTAAATATCAAGAAATTGTCCTGTCAATTCGTAAAGTGTTGCCATCGTTTCTCTCCTATGCCCCTCATTCTTCATATTTGGGGTCTGTTTCCGTTTTTATTCTTCGTTCGATAATTTATATACCTTCTTACTAAAATCAAATACAAGCGATTTTAGAGCGTTCTACGCACTGCGCCAATATTCTTCCAAATCCACTGCCATAACCGCTGATAGATTTTTCTGCTCGGTTAAAATCTGCCTGCGATAAGGTGCAGTTCCTGCTTGTCGCTCTTCCTCATTCCGTGGAATATAATATCCGCTTGGTTGTGTTTTTTTCGCTACAATCGGATGTCCGAAATTCACTCGTAAACTCTCAATAATCATTTCAAGCTTACGTTTAGATAGATTAAATTTCCATTTGATAGTTAGCGAACTAACAGGTTGTTCAAAAGTCCCGTGATTCACTATGTAGTTCAACACATTCGCTTCTACTTCTTCCATTTCTCTACTTACTGTCATTCAGTCGTATGCCCTCCCTAAATCATGTACTACCAATTGATCGCTATCACACTTTACACATTCAAGTGGCGCATAGCTATCAATAACTTCAAATTCGTGTCCGCAATCAATGCAGGCGCAATCCCAGATATACATCATTTCTCCTTAGTTTCAGTTGGAAATTTTCTGCTTCTAGTCTTTTTCTTAAAGATTGTTCTTGTTGCAATCGTTTCTTGAGATCATCTATTTCATGTTGCATCTGCGCCATCATTTCTAGATCACGGATTTTCTCTCTACGCTTGCAAGTGGATAAATCCCACGCTTGTCTATCCCATACGATTTGCATATCTTACTCTCCGTGGTTCTGGCAAAGCTAACGGCTCAGGTCGCAATCCTTGAGGCGGTTCGTTGTCAAACGTGAAGCCCGGAAACTCTCTACGGATATTCTCACGGATTTTCTGACGTTCAATATCACGCCCCATTTCAAGGATTTTATTATAATCTCTGACGTTTTGTGTGTCCTGTTCTTCTTGCAATCGTCTTTCTTTAAGTTCCTGTTGCTCTCGTTGATGTGCTAGAATTCCTGCTCCTAGAAACCCAATGACTAATGCGCCTGCTCCTAATAGCTGGCTAACTACTGGTGGTTCAAACATGTTTTCTCTCCTTACGCTCTTAATTTTCGTACTTCTTTTTCTAATTCCAAAATTTCATAAACATCATTGACATCATACATAATATCTTTCCCTTGCTTACGAAATCTTAATCCTTTACGTTCTAACTGCTTAACATAGCCATGAGTGAAGCCGAACTTCTTCATCAAAGCTTGTTGATTGATTGGCATGCGTTCATTCTCTATCTGCTCCTTGACCTGCTTTCAGCAAAGGCCAATAATTGATTTGTGAACAGTTCAGCACTTTCGCCGTCCAATCGTAATTGTAACGTTATACCTTCCATTTTTTACATCCTCTCAACTATGCGGGCAAGCATTTTTGTGATATAATTCAATTAGTAATTTTTGATATGCGCCTGATTGCCGTCAGGTGCTTTTTGTTTTATCTTAGTTCGTCTATGCTGATCTCCAACGCATCAGCAATTTTGCATATATTAGGCCATGAAAGGTATTTTACCTTTCCACTTTTTAAGTCAGAAAAGAAACTTCTATTAACCCCAGCCATCTTAGATAATTGATGTCCGTTCACTTTTCTTTCCTGCATAATTCTGTTTAATTGTTCCCACATGTTATACCTCCAAAAATACTATATATTATTAAACAAATATATTTAACTATAATATGTTGTGCTTTTCTGCTATCTATGTTATAATCATTCTTGACTAAGACCTCTCTCGTTTTAGTCAAAATTCCAATAGAAAGGAGGAAATAGTATGGCAAATACTCCAATAAAACCTGGAACAGATAATCAGAAACCTGGTCACTATGTAGAGGTAGGACCTCGTGGCGGAAAAGTTACTAATGGTCATACCGCAACTATCGGAAAAGGTGATCGGCTCCCTCCGACATCTGCTAAAGGCAATGGCTGGAAAAAAGTCTAATCTTCGTTTGCGTACAATCGTTCAATGGTTGTACGCTTTTTCCATACACAAAAGCACATTCCAAAAATATTGATTTGAATCCATGCTTCGGCGTAATCTCTCCCATTACTGGCATAATGAGTTATATAATGGTGAATCATTTCATACCCTCGTTCTACTTTCCATCGCCCTGAGTTCAATCTCATGGCTGACTTGTTTCAATAGCTTCTCACACGCTATCTTAGCTTCTCTGTACGTTGTATATTCGCTGATGAAGTAATCAGCTAGTTCGATGATTTTATCTTCCATTCAACCTCCTATATCGGTCTCAAGACTGATGCAATACTCTCCTAAATTGCTATAATAATCTTGACTAAGACCTCTCACGTTTTAGTCAAAAATTTCAATAGAAAGGAGGAAACTATATGTCTAAACTAACTAAAGAAGACGTTTCTCAAATTTCTCAAGACATTATCAACGATGCTATTCCAGTTATCGAAGATATGTTAGATGAAGTATTTAAAAAATACCCAATCGACATAGAGATTAGAAAGGCTATTCTCCATAGCGTTCTTGTAGCTCATAAACTCAGCACAGAAACTACAGTTTCGTTGCTAACACAACTTGTAAATTCTCAAGATAACTAGTGTTTCTTAGAGCATTTTCTACTAATTTAGAGTCTGCCTTTACAAAGGTGGACTCTTTTTGTCCACTATACGGATATCGTCTTGGTCTCATTTCTTCTCTCCTTCCAAACCAAAGTCCTAAATTAGAAATTTTAAACTTCTCTCTTTTATTTATTTAGAGAAGTAGAGCTTGTTGTTGGTTAATATTTATTGTTATTTAATACTTGTTGTTAGTTAATATTTATTAGTGCCCAAAATCCGACATCTCACTTTCTGACATTTCTCTTTCTGACATTTCACTTTTTGGAAAGTCAGAATTAGAATGTGTAGATAACTTTGCAATAGATAAATTCAATCTCTGTTTCATAATATCGAATTGGAAATCAGATATTTTTACATCTGAAAAGAATCTGAATATATGACTCCCTCCATTTCCAGGAGGTTTTTTTCTGATTTTTCGCAAATATCCAGCCTCTTCAAAGATTTTGAAATACTTATCAATTGTCTTCCGGTTAACACCTTTTCGCTTGGCTATCTCCTCTGGATAGACTTGCCAGTTTGGGTGATTAGCCAGCACCACCATCATGATGCCAACAGCTGTAAAATCCATCGCAGGATCATTGATGAAACTATTACTAACAGCTGTGTAGTCATTAGTTGGATTTCTGAAAGATGAACTGGCAATCCAAATCTTTAAAGTATGTCATACTCTCTCCTTTCTTTTTTGTTTAATTTGTTAAACATTTTCTTTAAAAAAAATCTTTCACTTGCTTATTAAAAACTACTGCTAATTTTTGAAGTGTTCGAATTTTAACTGTTGACGATTGACCTGATTCAATCAAGTGTATTGTTGTTCGAGAAACATTTGACTTCTCTGCAAGTTCCTCTTGAGACATTTTCTCTTTTTCACGCCATTTTCTTAAACGTTCTCCTTGCACGCACTCACCCCCTTGTGTTAATAGTTGACCTCTATTTTTGTGATATAATGAAATCAAAAACGAGGTAATTCTTATGTTTAGTTTGATTGATATTTTGAATGTTTCTGCTGCTTGGATTGGTGCAATTACTGGTGTTGTTAGCTTAATCTATTCTTTGAAAGTCAATAGAGTGAAATTGAGTATTTCTAAATTCCGTAAAAAGAGAATGAACGAATACTCTTGCTATCAGTACAGTTTTGTTTTGTCTAACCAATCCAACTCGGATGTCGTAATCAAAAATGTCCAACTGTTTGACAAAAACGGAAAAGAAATTTTTGACAACGGATTCAATCCAGCTAATGCTCTTCCTGAGAAAAAATCAGATCCTTTTGGTTTGATTAGTAGTACACAGGCCTTTTTTAACGTAGATTGGTACTCTACACCATTTGAAGATGAAATAGAATTAAATCCATACTCGTTCGAAAAGTTGTCATACTACCTAAACGAACCTCCGCATACTATCAAGGTCAAGACAAACAGGCAAATCCATTTTCTTCTCAAATCCAAGTCAATCCATCCTATCTTTAATAAAGCAAAATAGATTTATTAAAGCACAAACTACATTTACGCTTGTTACTATGATTAGAGCAATATCGTTCATTGTATTTTCCTTTCTAGTCTTTTAGAAATGATTTCTACATCTGAGTCGTCCATTTTCAACTGGGCGACTTTTTGGTTTAAACGGGCTTCGACGGCTTGGTTAATTTCAAACCATTCACGTACTGTAAATTGGCTTCTGAATTTCAGGAATTCCTTTATTGTTTCTTTCATACCCCTATCCTACTTTCCAGAGCCCTGAGTTCTATCTCATGGCTGACTTGTTTCAATAGCTTCTCACACGCTATTTTAGCTTCTCTGTACGTTGTGTTCTCGCTGATGAAGTAATCAGCTAGTTCGATGATTTTATCTTCCATTCAACCTCCTACATCAGTCTTGAGACTGATGTAATCTCTTCAAAAATTGTTTATAGTTATATTATCCTTAACAAGAAAGGAGCTGATGCAAATTGGCAAAATTTTTGAAGGGAACTGTGTCTCAGTAAACTTCTGGATTCATTTGTAGGTTTACCTTTTGCCTACCGCACCTGGCTAGCAGGGTTCAATAGGGAGAGTTAGCTTTTTCAGGGCGTCTTAGCTAGACGACCAAAAAAGTTTAAACAAGCTGTCACTTCTAAAGTGGCGAAAAAGCTAGACTCTAAAATCGAGAATCAAAGTTTATTTCAACTACAGTGCTGGGGACGATACCAGCGAAGTGTTGTTGACTACTGCTATTAGTTTGAGCAGAACAATTTCCGTAGCGTACTTCAGATAGCAGCTGGAGTACGTTTTTTATTTGTCTACTAAACGAATATAGCCTTAGTTTCATTCCATTTCCTCTGATTGAGAAATCTTAGAATCTAGTTCATCCACTTTCTCAGCAATATATGTCACGGTCCTCAATATCTCATTGATGGCTGTTCTTTCTAGTTCGTTCATTCTCTACTCCTTACCTTTTTTATCATATCGGTATTCCACTATCTTGCGAATAGTGAAAGATACAATCACAAATCCTGCTAAGATTATCAATCCAACATTTTCATCCATTGCTTTTAACAGCAAATGATGTGTTCCATCATTCGCCTTACCTCCTTTTCCTTAAGCTTGATTATAGTTTAACACATTAAACATAAAATGTCAAGTGTGTTAAACAAAAAAATTTACTTTTTTTATTTAAAGATGTATAATAGATTAAACAATATATAGAAAGGGGTTTGAATGAAGTTAGGAGAATTGCTAAAATCATATAGAACAGAGCATAAATTATCAATGGATGCTTTTTGTGAATTATCTGATTTAACAAAAGGATATATTTCTATGCTTGAAAAAAATGAACATCCGAAATCGAAAAAGCCCATTATCCCATCTTATGACACAATAGAAAAAATTGCTAAAGGAATGCAAATTTCTACAGAAGATTTAATTGATATGCTTGATGATGATCAAGAAATTCAAATCAACGCTACTCCATCTCTTCTCTCAAAATCCCCAATCCAATCCATCTACAACCAACTAGAACCACCTGGACAAAGAAAAGTTATCACATACGCTGAAAAATTACGGGACGAGCAAGAGAAACGAAGAAAAGCTAAGAAAAACGAAGTATCGGAGAAAATTGTTCAACTCTATGGTTACGACTACTACGACCACGCTGCTTCTGCTGGTACTGGGCAGTATTTGAATGATGTACGAGTGGAACGGATTGAGTTACCAGTAGATGTAGATGCTGACTTTGTTATTCCAATAAAAGGGGACTCTATGGAACCTGACTATCACGATGGCGACCTGGTATTTATCCAGACAAGCGTTGACTTGAATGACGGAGTAATCGGAAGTGTTTAACTACAATGGGGAAGCATATATCAAGCAACTGGTTATTGATACAGAACAAGCCTACTTACATAGTTTGAATCCTGCATACAAGGATATGCCAATCACACCAGAAACAGACTTCCGAATTATAGGAGAAGTCGTTGATTTGTATAGAGAGAAATAAAACTAAATTTAACAAAATACTTGAGAAAATAACATTTTACTAGAATATTACGACATCGACGCATAATACTAAAAATAGAAAGATTATAGGAATTCAACAATGAAAATTTGTTTAAGATGTCAGCATGAGAATGATGACCAAAATAATTACTGCATTAAATGCGGTGCACCACTTAAAAATATTTGTACTAATAGAAGATGCTTAAACTGGGAGCAAGATGTTCCTTTGCTCGATGAAGCTGCATTTTGTCCTCTCTGTGGTTCTGAAACCCTCTTCAAAACCTTCGGATTGGCATCTTCTTCTCTGGATATTTCTGACGAGGATCTCCCATTCTAATGTATCTACTATATATTGACGAATCAGGTACCAAAGATTTGCACCGAGGAGAAAATAACAAAGAGGGAAACTCGGAATACTTTGTCATGGGCGCTGTCCTTATTAAGGCAGAAGATTTAAGCGATATTGAGGAAAAAATCCAAAATTTAAAATCAACCTATCTCAAAGATCCATATCTGGAATTAAAATCAACAGCTAAATCAAAGACGCTAAAGAGCAACAAAAATAAAGATGAATTTTTAGATAATATTCATCAAACAATTGCAACATCAAATTGTTGTTGTTTCGGTGCACAAGTACATAAACCTTCGCTTCAGAAAAACGGGGTTTTAGAAAATAGAGATCAAATTTACAAAATTTGCTTTTTACATATCTTATCAGCCGTCAATAGTTACTTGAAGCATGAGAATATCAATGAATCTGTAACTATTTTCATTGATCGAGTAGATGCAGTGAATAATAAGAAAGTCTATATAGCATACAAAGAAGCACTCGAAAGCAAATCAATTGACTTTATAGGCTTTGATAAAAAACATTTTTCGCCGTCAATAAACTTCGTGGACTCAGAATTTACCATCGGAGTGCAAATCGCAGATATTATAGCTGGTTCATTGCGGCGAGGTGTAGAAAAAAACAAAAAAACATACTCTAAAATGTTGCTTCCACGATTTCCGAGGGACAACAATCAAGAGTATATTGGTTATAGTTATCAACAATGCAAAGAATGGAAATAAAAAAATGAACAGGGTAGCAGTAATTTCAACTGCAAGCTGACAAGGCATTTCACCCTTGCCACCCAGGCTATTCGGACCTAGACCACTGTTCTTCCGTTAAAGTAATTATACACTATATAATTCTAATTTGTCAACAAAAAATCCCCACACTCTCGGACGGCCATCTTTTGAGTGTGAGGATTTAACTTTCCATCAAGCAAGCAATGGAAAGGATGATAAAAAAATACACCTATAGTTTATCATAAGTTCTGCACCTTTTCAACTATGCGGGCAAGCAATCGAAAAGAAAGGACTTTTTATGATAAAAAAATATATTACAAAAAAAGGAGAGACTAGATATCTCTTTCAAACATACCTGGGTATAGACCCTGCCACTGGAAAAGAAACGCACAACACGGCGTGGTTTTAAAACCATAAAAGAGGCAAAGACTGCCGAACGTGACCTTCTCTTAGACGTTGAAGAGAATGGTTTTTCAAACAATGAAGATTTCCAGAACCCTACTTTCGCTGAAGTCGCTGAATTATGGCTTGATAGCTATAAAAGCACTGTAAAACCAACAACATATCAGAATACTAAGAAGAAACTTGATGTTATGATTGACTCATATTTTACAGATATGAAAATCCAGCTGATCAGTGTCGCTTATTGTCAAAAGGTTGCTATCAAATTAAGTAATCGCTATATCCTCTATGCCAATTACTACTCTGTAATCAGCCGTATTTTTAAGTATGCCACTTCTCTTGATATTATTAAGTCAAATCCCTTAGACAAGATTATCAAGCCTAAAAATAGGCCCTTAAAGGGCAAAGAAAACTACTATACGAAGCAGGAACTAACCAAGTTCCTTAAAGTTTACAAAGCAAATTGTAAGCCTGTAGACTATACCTTTTTTCACTTACTTGCTTTTTCTGGATTGAGAACTGGAGAGGCTATTGGACTCATGTGGTCAGATGTTGACTTTGAAAATAAATTATTAAGCATTTCTCGGACAGCTGTCGTAATTGGTGACAAGCAAACCGTTCAGGAACCTAAAACCAAAAGGAGTAAGAGGGTTATCACCTTAGATGATGAAACTCTGAATGTATTAAAACTCTGGAAACGTCAACAAATAAAAGAATATTTTCGGGCTGGTATGCCTTATAAACATGATTCGAATTATATTTTTACGAACAATAGCGGGGAATGGCTTCTAGCTGCAACTATGAAAGTGAAACTTTTAAGATTCTTTCGTAAACACAATAATCTTAAAAAAATTTCGCCTCACGGGTTTAGACATACACACGCTTCTCTCCTATTTGAAGCTGGTGTTACAGCCAAAATTATTTCGGACAGATTAGGTCATAATAATGTTCAAACTACCCTTGATATGTATACCCACATCAACGATAATCAACGTGTTGAAGTCGTTAATCAGCTCATGGATTTCATCCGCTCCAGCTAAAAGTAGTGTCGTATTCATTTTCGTATTCACTTTTACTTAACACGTTAGAAACCCACTGATTTCAAACGATTAGCAAGCTATGTACTATTTATGGTATAATATTT
>BNJS01003015.1_pt1 | contig 42165 bp, 62 predicted proteins | sample 8540461 | NCBI WGS metagenome assembly BNJS01 (sample SAMD00202454, study PRJDB9452) | human saliva metagenome | isolation source: human saliva | place: Japan
CTTTTCTTTTTAATGTGAGAAATACATCCCCAGTATTTCTACAAAGCAAAGGTGTAGCGACATAAAAAGCTATTATTACAATAATATAAACATAATATTTTCTTATAAACTCTTTCATGATATATTCCTCCTATCAATAAGAATAATATTAATACTTATATTTTTTTCATATAAATAAATGGAAAAATTCTTCCTAGCTTTACCAGAATTTTTAATAGTATACTTCATTAATATAAAGAATTTTTCATTCACTACGAATTAAAACACTAATGGAATATCTCCATACAACCAAATTCTAAATATACCTATAATCGCTAAATGGATTGGATAATAGTAATAGAAAAACCATTTTTGAACCTATGCTTTTGACCTCTTGTCCCATCATATTTCAATAATAATGGTATAGCCAATAAAGTCGCAAACTGTAATATTCCATAGAATATATCAATAAATATTATATAAATGGCTGCATAAACACTTATCCAAATTACATAATCTATAACTTGTTGTTTTTTATTCTCTCTATGTTGATACAAGAAAAATGGCATCATTAACGCTATTGATGACCAATCTGCAACAAAAAGTTAATAAACAAAAATAATAATCGTTAAAATTTTTCACTGTATTATTTATCTTTTCATTTCTAAACACAGCTATCAATAATACTGCCATAGCTAGTGGAAATAAAACACTTGTTTTGTTAAAAAAATGCTACCTACCATTAGATTAAAAAGGAATTCCTAGTCCAAAACAAAAAAAGCAAAGTGACTAGCTACTGCAAAACTCATCAATCTTAGAAAATATTTTTTTAATATTTTTTTGTATAATAACAACCTTCTGCTATAAAAGTACCACATTATAGGTGCTGTTAGTCTGCCAATTATATGCATAGCCACTGGTACTACTTCTCTTACCAAACCTGGATATAATAACCATGCTAAATGATCTATTGTCATCGCTATAATAGCAATATACTTCAGTTGTGTTGCATTAAATTTTAAATTCCTCAAAAACTTGTTCTCCATTTGTATAGATTATCACAAATAATTAAGTATAATCTATATATTCTATTTTTTTATAGTTTGATTATTTTCTTAAATTTCAATATTAAGACAATCTTTTATCGCTCTAATAGTTTTTCATAATTATCTAAAAAGAAAGTATTTTCATCACTATCAAGAATTAAAAAGTTGATCTTTAAATCCATCTCGTTCAAGCAAATAAATAAGGTGATTTGTAAAAGTCATCACGAATATCTTGACTTGCCATACTCATATCACGAAAGCCATCATTAACATATGCTGATTTTGGGGAATTAAAATAATAAGATCCCATTTTTCTTTTTGAAATAGCAACCTTATATGATAGCTTAAGTGCCTGATACTCTTCTTCTGAAATAATATCTTTAAGATAATAATCTACATAAGCCATAGTCACCGTAGCATTAGTGTCTACAAAAACAATACCTGTATGGCTACCACTATCAATGACATTTGAAGTCTGTTCGTTCTGATTAGCAAAAAGACGGATATAATCATTAGTATCTAGTTCATCATCACGAACATTATAAAATTCTTGATAAAAACGTGCATACTCAAGCGATATAGGTGCATTAAAAACACGACCAAGATCTTTTATTAATGTTGTTTTCCCGCCTGAAGCCGAACCTACTACCAAAACTTTTTTCGTAAAATGACGACGAAAAGGCCTTGTAATATAACGCCAATAAACTAACGGGTTTTTTCTAATTTCTGTGCTAGATATTGGAACTACAGTTAAATCAATCATTTTAATCGCCACTTCTTTTTGTTTAATATCACAAAGAGAATTGTCACAATCCCTCATATCGATATATTCGTCAGAAAAAACTTCTTCAAAATAACTAAGCAATGGTTTTTGATGATTTTCATCCCCCACATAAAAATGTCATCTTTTTCAAATTGGTAATCTGTATTCTCTTTAATAAAGCTTTATGAAGAGTTTCTAGCCAAGTCTTCCATCCGTTCGGATATGTTTGCATACCTTCTTCATCAAGTTTATCCACTACAACTAATTCATCATCATGAAAGACTTCTCGAACATAACGGAAACGACGATTAAGATGCAGGCCATCACGAGTCCCACGATCTTCTTTCGTATTTGTTCCTGACACAATAATCAAAACTGCATCATTTTCTCGTTTTTGCTTTTTGTTATAAAATCTACATGACCTGTGTGCATTGGTGCAAAAGCCCCAAATACTACTGCTAATTTTTTTATATTTAATAACTTATGCTTCATATCTCCTATTCCTCTTAATGTACTTTTTAATAATCCATCCTAATTTTATCTTTTAGTAGTTTATAGTAATTATAGCCTATCACTTATTTACTAATATAATAATTGTATCAAATATTTAAAATAATACAACAGATAGCCCTATAATACCCGTTATTAATTTTTTTCTACAATTTTTATTAAGTTAATATTGATTCCATTATCCTCAATACATATACTAAATATATTAGATTTAAAAATGAAAAAAATATTTTTTTCTGCTAATAACATCATTTTTCTGAAAAAAATATATTTATTTTTAAAAAGTGATATAACTAATTTTTTTCATGAAATACAAAAAAATATTGGAATTCTTTTTATTTTTAAAAATATATTATTAGTTTTATTATTTATGAAATATTATATATAACATTTCGATAACATTTTTACTATCACTATATCTTATAAATAGTAAAAATTATTTAGTAAAAGTATTTGCTTTTATTATGATTAGAACGTATAATTAGAGCTGTAATAATAAGATTTTCGATTAAAAATAATGAAAGGATAACTTAATGAAAAATTTAATTTTGAAAAAAATAGAAAAGAGATATTTTCAATAAGAAAACTAAACGTAGGAGTGATACCTTTAGCTATCATGAGTTTAGCAGTTTTTGGAGTTGCTACTTCATCTCAGGAATTAAAAAGCATCAAACAATCAAAACAGCAGAAAATAATAAAGTAGAATCTATTACTCAAGCTATAGATAATAAAAACGGGCTAGAAAATAGTCTAGAACCTCAAAAAAGATCTAAAAGAGCATTAGTAGATAGCACTGTTATTGCTGATTTCAATGCTACTGTTACTTTAAGAAATGATACAACAGTTATGAATGCAGGTGATACAAAAATCTATCTGCACAAGAAGTAGCATTCGAAAAAAATCGATATGACATTTTAAAATAAAACAAGATGGAACCCTAAAAGCTGGGGATACTATACGTATTCCAGTAACTTTAACAAATAATGCATATGGAGCATATTATGCTAACCTAAGTTCTGGAACATCAGAACCTATTCAAGGGGTGGGAACAATTAAATTTGATTCTTCAAATCCAAATAATCTAGCCTATGTTATAACTTTAAACTCTGATTTTGCTAATATACCTGCAAATACAGAAAAAAACAGTTACTGTTACACAAAGAGCTGCTAATGGTTCTAAATTCACAGCTAAATCAAGTAAAAAAGATATTGTATTAGACATAAATGGGAAAGTATTTACTTTTAAACCGGTAGCCAGAGAATTTCCGAAAGCTGAAGCTATCTTTTCTGTTTATAATTCAGCTTCAACAGATCGTGCAAACTCAATAAAAAAATAGGTACTTCAGTTGGGGCTGCAAATTACTATAATAATATGCTGTCAAGCAACGGTCAAAAATCCAGGAAATAATACTAAGATTCCTGATGGAGATATAATTTCTATACATCATGTTAAACCTGCGGCAGGTTCTACTATTATAGGAATTAAAACCTGATAACAAAAGATATACATCTACCCTAGCTATTAGTGAAGATGGAAAGTATCTTGTTAACAAAGATACACCAACATCTATAACAATTGACTCTGATCCAGATAATAAAGTAATAGAAATGCCAGCAAATTCAAGTAATGAAGATATCCTTAAAGCATTACAAAAAGCTGGTAAAAACTCTTCAGTAGTTATTAACAATGGAGATGGGACATATACTTTAGGTATAAATCTAGGAAAAATGAAAGGTGAAGGAATCACTACTTATCATGATCTTAGACCAACAGATGATTATGCAGAGTTCGGTGATACTTATCAAGAAATCGATAGAACGCCAGAAGTAAATAAACAAGTTAGTAAAATTTTTAAAAGATATGAGTGTTATTCAAGGGACAGGTCATTCGACACGCATAATATTCGCAGATTCATCTATTAAAAATTCAATAGAAGGATCTAAGAGCTATAGTTACAGCGTAGATGGTAATGGAGTTGGTACTCAATTAAAAACAGAAGATATTAAAGCGACAACAACTCCTTCAAACGCACGTGCAGTTGGACAAACAAAAATAACTGTACGTTATGTAGATACTGAAGGTAAAGAAATCGAAACACAAGATTATAAATATGGATATCCTGCAGGATTAGCTACTACACCGAAATCTCCAAATTACGATGTGAAGCCTAAGAATATAAATAACTATACTCTTGTAACAGAACCTACAACAGTTCCTGGAGTAGCTGGGACTCAACTAACTACAAATAAATCTATAGAGTTTAAAGGTGACGATCAAAATGTTTATTATGTTTATAAACTAAAAGAAGGTACTGCTAAAGTTAAGTATATTGATGATACAACTAACGAAGTATTAGAAGTTAAGGATGATTTAAAAGGTAAGTATAATACAAAATCTACATACACAATAGATGATACTGTGAAAAAATATACAGATAAAAATTATGAGTTTGTATCTAGTACTTATCCAACGGATGGAGTGACTTTTGGAAAAGAAGAACAAGTGTTTGAAGTTCATTTAAAACACAAGACAGAAAAAGCACCAGAAAGTAAAAAGTAAAAACAAACAATAAACTATGTGTACAAAGATAACAACCCAGCAGAGCCAGCATTTCCAACAGTAGAAAGAGAACTAGAGTTTACAAGAGAAAATACAAAAGACCTAGTAACAAATGTTGTGACAAATGGGCAGTGGACTGCAACTAATGGAACAGTCTTTACTGAAGTAGTATCACCGACAAAACCAGGATACACAGCAGACAAAGCAAAAGTAGAAGCAGTGAACAATGTAACTGAAGATACTGCAGATATAGTAGAAACAGTAGTATATAGCCCAGAAACTCAAAAACTGACATATACAGTAATTGATGACACAACAAATACAACACTAGAAGACAAAAAGATCTAGCAAGTGGGGATTCAAACTCTGAAGTAAAAACCAGAAACTCAAACAACTATGATCAAATCGTAGCTGGGTATGAAGCAAAAGGTTATGAAGTAGTAACAAAAGAAGCCTTACCAGAGAAATTCGATACAGATATTACAGTAGACCAAAAATGTAACAATTCATTTTAAAACACAAAACAGAAGCAATCAAAGAAGAGAAAAAGTAAGTTTAACTGTGCGTTATCACGGAGCTGGCGATAAAAACACCACCAAATCATGTGGAAGAAGCAGTATGGACTCGTACGGTTACTAAAGATAAAGTAACAGGTGAAATTGTAGATAATGGTACTTGGGTTTCAGATAAATCTAAGTACGCAGAGGTTACATCTCCTGTAATTGAAGGATATACAGCAGATATTTTAGTTGTAGCAGCAGAAACAGTAACTCAAGATAATATTGTTAAGGATGTTAATTATACTGCTAAACCTCAAGAACCAAAGGATCCTAAAACTCCAATAAATCCAGATCCTAAAACTCCAAATAAAGACGATAAAAAGAAAATTTTACCTTCTACAGGACTAAATAATACTAATAACCTAACAGTATTAGGATTGTTATCTATTATTGCTACGTTTGGAATAAGAAATATTAAGAAAAAAACACTAATAATTTTTAATAACTAGATAAAATCCGGAACATAGAAATCTGTTCCGGATTTTATTTCTACTATACTAAAAGAAAACTATATTAACCTTCATAAAAATAAAAACTTAATGATTTGAAATTACGCATATTGATTATATATTAAAAATACTGGGTAGCTATCCTCCAGAATCTAGCTCTCATATTTTCAATATTAGATAAAAATTATACAGGTTATTTAATCTTTTTAAAACTTACCACCAGTCCCTCCATGGGTACGTCCAGACGATGAAGTATGTAGCTACTGCCTCCACCACTAGAGCTACTTGTCTCTTTTTGGTTTTGCAGTTTTATTAACTGTGCTATAAAAGAAACTGATCTTCTGATCTTGTTACATTTAAACTATTTTCTTTAATGTAGCTATTTGCTGCCAAAGCAGGTCTAACAGTTTCAAGCTGATTTTCCATTCCCTTCACGATAAATCTAGCTATAAACATACCTAATCCTATTACTATAGGAGTCCAAAATATACTAATAGGTTCTTTCGGAAGATTACCTTTATCATAAGGTTTATCTGTTTTTAGCTTGAGTTAAGAATTTATCACTCAAATCTGCATAAATATTAAATGCTTCATAATTATTATTGTGTTTTAACTCAGGTAAGAAATTACGCGACATATAATTCAATCCTGCATCTTATTTCACTAATACTATGTGTATAATAGTTTTAGATTTATACTTTTTCTATGTTTTTATATACTATGCTCTCTTAGTTTGTCTATCCCACAGCAGTCATAATCTTACCAATATAGTAAATTCCCCACACTATTGCACCTATAATAAAACAACAGAGCCATTGAAGATGAAGCAACCGAAAGTAATTCCCTCTTTTTATATGTATCTTTCTTATAGGATAAAAATTATAACAACTATTTTTAATACAACACTACTTATTCCTATATGCACACCATATCTAAAAACAAATCCTAACAACCAAAATCCAATTTCTGCTCCAGCAATACCAAATACAAAACCGAAGAAAAAAAGCCCGCATAAATAAATATATCTAGCACTATTGAACCTCGTAATATTAATTTTTGCTAATTTTTCTCTTTCATCAATATAATCTCTCATAATCTAAATTTCCTTCATTAAATATATTTATTAAATCATACTTCGTTTCTTATTTCTAACTAAACTCGTATCTTCTTAATAACCACATTCATCTCTGATATTCCTTCATTTTTTAAACTCTATTCCAGAATTTAAAAAGCTAAATTATCTAATCCGCACCAAAACATTTTTATATACTACTATTATAGCAATTTCCCCCTTTTTTCAAACATTACTAAAAATATACATATCTTATACAGATAGTTTTTTTAAATTATAAGTTTTTTGAATTTTTGTAAATATTAAAGTAAATATAAAATTATAAATAATTAGATTATTTATAACTTTTTTTACTAAATTCTTTTTGTCTTAAAGTCTTATATAATGATATAATAATAGTGTATTAATTTTTATTTAGAAAAGAGCGCTATCTATGGGATTTTTATAATAACTTTATCTTTTTGCTTTATTGTATTACTATTATTTTTTACTTACAATTTATATCTACTTTAGGCTTCTAGTAGCTGTACTAGAGAAAAAAATGATGTTCCTCAATGGATATATAAGTTTGGACAAGGATTTTAGAGGAAGATTTGCTATTGGAAAATTAGATGATATTACAGACTCTACTGCATTAAAAAGAAGCCACTTTATTCATTTTTAAATTTCTTTTTGGCTAATATACTTCTTTTTAATTATAATATATTATAAAACTCACAACTTCCCAGTAACATTGTATACATGTTTAAAAAGCAGAATTTGCTATTGTTATTGCTGTCATAATATTTACCTACACCAGCAGACTTATTCTACTCTTGCTAAATATAAAAAAGAAACCAGCCTACAGATATTCTTCATCAAACGCTGTAATCGGTTCAATCTTTTTTACCTCGTTTGCCTTTACTCTTTGTATATCAATAACAGGTTTTCCTGAAAAACCTATCGAAATCCAATTAGATAAGACTAATGTGATTATTGGTAAAACAAAGGCGTCTGAACTTTTAGATGCTGGCTTCACCTTTACTAAAAAAACACCTGAAAGTGAAATTATAAATAAGCGCAATGATCACTTTTACTACGGTGAACTTGTAGAGATAGTTCGCGATGAAAAATCCTATGGTTTTATGAGTATTACCCCTACATGGAAAGATGTTGATAAGCTTAAGAATTGCACCATAACATATTATAAAATTCCGGCAGATAGTACAGTTCTATCTACTGTTAAATTTAATCATAAAGACCTAGCTCCATTTACTATCCATGATTTTAGAACAAAAAATTTAACAGATATTTTTTCACTAAACCCTGTAGATTACAAAGAAGTAAAGCACGATACAGATTTCCTACTTAAGTTACAGACAGCTGACTACACGCTATGGCAAAGATATATCATTCAAGCTAACTTCACAGCAGATGCTTCTCCATTCTATTATAGTGTACGAGCTCAACATACGATATGGGAGTAAGCTTTATCAAGCATACTCCCATATTTCTTCCACTGTATTTTTAATACATACTAACTAATCAAACCATAAATAAATATCATGGCGTACAAATATCACCAAATTTAATATCTCCTATTTCTTGATAACTCAAACCTTAATTTTAACCATCTATAGAAATATCTAATATTTCATCATATAAACCTTCAATTTCAATATCCAAAAGATGATCGCATCAAGCTCATGTTCTGTGTAGGTTAAGACACTTAAGTTCCCGAATCTTCTAATTATCGGTTTACCTAACTTTTTCATCAATACTATGAACATCTTCATCAGGATAACAATATTTAAAAGTTTCCGATTCACACAGGCATCTATTATTTTAGTTAAATTTTTCAGAATATAAATCAAGTAATTTACCTGAAAAAAACTAATTCTTCTTCTGTAAAATCTTCTTCATTAATCTGAAGTTTAAATCCATTTTATCTCACATTCATAAAAAGACAAGTATGAAGTTTTATTAAAAATAAAATCTTCCTTTTTAATATACAATCCATTATTTTTCTCCTTTATCTAACTATAAATTAAAGATAATACTACATATAAGATCAGTACAATTCCAACAATAGAATTCAAAACCTTATATCTAGCCTCTCCAAAATTTTTCAAAAACAAACCTTTTAAAGGTCTTCCCTGAATCTGCAGTACTATATTTATTTATTCCTGCAAAATCAAAAACTGCCGCTAATGTATAAAAGTAAATCCACCACTATAAATACATATTGATAATTTTTGCTTTAAAAGGTCTATTATTTGATTAATATTCAATCTCTCATTCATACTTATTTCTCTTAAAACTCCTCAGTTACATCATACCAACCTTCAACATTAATTTCTTCATCATTTATGTATGTTTCGAAAATAAGAATATACTACATCTGCATCTAGGAAAAAGGCGCGATAATGTCTAAAAATCAGCTTTATCTTTATACTTTCTACATTCTACTAAGTAAATACCTTCTATTTCATCTATGTTATCTAATGGAATTTGCAAAAACTTGAGTTAAGAAGTTTAATGCATCGTCTTCAAAATACTCTATGTCTGAGTGTATCTGAACGTAATTTGGATTTTTCTGAAGTATCATAAAGACATAGCCATTCTTCACTATCCTCTGTAAATAAATTATCAACTATATACTTTATTTCATCTAAATCAGCTTTTTTTCTCACTAATATATTGTGTATCAATTTTTCATATGCTTACCATCCTACCTTATTATATATTTTTTTACTGATTTTTTAATTTATTTATACTTATTTATTTTTTATTACACCCTATTTTTTAAAAAAAGTTTATCGATATCTAAAACACTTATCTTTTTAATTTTTTTAAATCTATAAGTGTATGATTTCTTTTAAAGATTATTTCTGTATTCAACAGTATTCTTTTAAAAATTATGCCTAATACAATCAACTAAGAAGCAACCATATTCAGGATATAGTTCTAACTTAATTATAGGTTTTATAATTCTCATTTTGAATTTTTATTAGACATTGTTATTAATTTTTCTAAATCTTCTTCATAACTTTTTATATAATCTTGCTTCTCTTTTTCACAAGAAAAAAATCATCATCCATTTTCGTTTCTTCTATATTTTTGAAGTATTTCATCTTTATACTTACTTATATATTCGTAAAATTTTTCATGTTTATTTTTAAACCAAAGTGTGTAATAGTAATGTTCCCAGTCTGCAAAGTAATAATCAAGAATTGCTTTCTCACACTCTTCCAAAAATAAGTCGTATTCTCCTAGAACATAATAAGCTTCAAAAAACTTGATAATCTGCAATATCATCAGTAGTTAAATAATACTTCTCATCTTGCCCTACTTCAACTTTTTAAATAATAGATTGCTTCTTCCTTATTGCCTAAATATACTTCACAATAAGCCGTACATAACAACAAGCGCATTCTATCTGGATACTCTGATAATAGTTTTTCAAAAATAACTTTTGCCTTTTTGATATTCTTTTCATTTCAAATAAACATACTGCATATCCAAATTGTATTTCATAATCCTTAGTTATTTTTTTAACGCTTTTTTCAAAATACATTAGACTATTATCTAAATCTTCAATTGTTTTTATTACGTTCATAATTTGAAAAAAACTAGTTAGTGCTAAGCCTCTATATGTTTCAATAAAGGAGAATTTAGCTTGTCAGCTTTTTAACAAATAATCATCTTGTTTTTATCAGCTTCATAATAGAATCCTAGATTAGTATAAATTCTTGCTTTATCAACATCATTAATTACTTCATTATATTTTTAAAAACAAAATCTTCTAATAATTTAATTGCATTTTTTCATATCTTAATTCTAATTCTACAGAAGCCAAAACACAAACAATATCTACATTAGATGGATATTTTTAAAAAGATCTTTTTAAATATGTTCTGAAATTCTCTAAAACATGTTCTGTTTGACTATAATTTTTAAAAATATTTTTCTTTATGTTTATTTTCATATTCACTTTTTAATACATTCCAAAAATTCTTTTTATTAATTTTTTCATAAATACCGCCATCCCAAGCACATTACTGACTACAAAAACTACTTTATTAATTTTTACAGGGTTCTTTTAACTCTCCCAATCTACACTTTCTACTTCTAAACTATCATTAAATTTCACGCATAAAAATTTGATCACTTTCTTCTGGGTTAATCATAAAATCAACACAAATTAAATTCTCCCCAGCCCATAGCAGAAATTGCTTCTATTTTCATTTGCTCTACAAATTCACAAATTTCATCTGATATATCTAATTCCAATTCTTCTTTATGAAAAATAATATACTCATCATCCACTTTTTAAATAACATTTTAAAGCCTCTCTAGCTTTTTTTCAAAATAGTTTTTCACTATTGCGTAAAAAAATTCAGCAAATGTATCAAGAACTCCTACTTTAAATTCATAACCACTATCATACCATAGTGTCGTCATAATTCCATTATACTCTTCTTCCCATAATACACGAACATCATCAAGTTTCTCCCCAAATTGTTCATCTACACCTTTTTCTGTATCTATCTCACCAAAAAAACTCGTGATTAATTTTTACTAATTTTAATTTTCCTCCAACACTTTTAATCTTCTAATTAAAGTAAAATATTTTTAATTCTTCGTTACTCTACCTTATCTATGACTCTTTAATAAATTGTAACCAATACATTCCCATCTTCTTCTAACACTTGTTTATAAAAAAATCTTTCATATCTTGAAAATAATCCATTATTTCTTCTTTTTATTTCGTCAGTTTCTTCTTCATAACCCCAGATATTTGGATATAATTCCGCTTCTTTACATTCTTCCATACTAAAAGTTTCTAAAAGCTCTTTCTATATCAAAATTGTCAAGAGCAAAAAAACTATATCTTTAATTCTTGATTTTTCTATATAACTGATATATTCCTCAATACCATCAATAGGAATACTCCAACAACTGCTTCGCTAAGAGCATTATTTTCTATAGGTTCACTGCAACTTACTCCTGTAAGTACAAAATGAAGAGCATCCCACATCTTATCGATATCAAGAAGTATCTCAGCTTCATCATTCCAATCTTCAACTTCCTCAAAAAAATATCATCTTCTTCTGCATAAAAAGATTTAAGTTCTTGTAAATTCGTATCACTTAAATATTGATAATTTGCTATTATTCCCATTTTAATCTCCTCCTTTAATTATTACCTCTTTAATTTTGACTTATTTAGATAATCTAATGAATTATTTTTCTTCAACTTTTATAAACATGTTTATTAATAGAGAATACTTAATGTGCTATTTCTATCTTTAATTATTTTTTTACAATACTAATAGTTAATATAGTATCAATCAGTATATTCTATTTTTCACATTAATAAATTCTAATTGTACATTAATCACAATAGATTTATTTAATACTTTTTATTCATCTGTTCTTAATATAATGGATACCTTCATCTTGAAAACTAAAAGTTAACTTAATGTATATTTATCAAATGAAATTACCATTTTTAGTCTATTCTTATATTGTACCATATAAACAATTTCCCATTTATAAAGCGTTCCAAATAAAACAAAATGCAAAAATACATCCCCAAGAATTTTTGTTTCTGTTTGTACTATTAACATTCCATAAATGGCAAAAGAATGTAGTAATTAACTCAATAATTCCCCAAAAAAATCTGTATGTATTGGATGAAAAAAAGCAGACAAATTAATGTACAAGTGATAGCTCCATAGTTCGTAAAAGATACTTTTTGAATGATAACATTTGTTGATTTTATCAGATATAACCGCATAATTAAATCCTTCAAAAATCCCCAAACTAATACAATCATCCCCATTCCAAAAAAATATTTGTTTGGAAATCCACTAGAAAGTACATCATCAGTAAGCATAATCTTCAACGGATGATAACCACGAAAATTCCCTGAAGCAAAAATATAAATAACTAATGGAGAAAAGCAAAGAATAGTACCTAGTATAGATTTAAAAATGTTTTTTTCATTTTTAACCCATACTCAGAAAAAAACTTTCTTTTCTTAAAATCATTACAATAACTATTCCTAACCCCGCTACTCCAAACTGTACCCTGCATTTTAATAATAATCTTGATATTACATTAATACTATTATTTGTAAGAAAACCTTTCATTTGATTACCATAAACTGCATACATCCCAAAAAAACCATGAAAGTTATAATTCCAATAATCGTAAGATCCACTCTAGTTTTTTTCTGTTCTAGTGTAAGTTGTTTTTCTCATTATTTATTACCTCATATGCCTATTATATATTATTAATTTTACTACTTTAATTATACCATAACAGTATATAATTTTTCTTGAAGAAGTCAAAAACTAACTTTTTATATACATAAAAAGTTGATTTTTAAAAAAATTAAAACAAGCTTTCCTCTACTAATAACAGTAGCATAGAAAACTTGTTTATATTTTACTAATTTACTTTACTATTGAATATACACGAAACCTTTCTTAATAACAATCTCTCTTTAATAACATAATTATATTTACTTATAATCTGTTCCCCATTCTTTGTATCTACGTTCTAGCAAATATATGAAAATAACCACTACTGACACAAGCACTAAAACAATACGATAATCCATTCCGTATTTCACGGGGGCCTTAAATTGGACTTTGCCATCAACAACTTGCATTTGTTTCTGATTAATTATGTCTCTAATCCTATCTATACTAATTTTTATTTGAATTTGATAACAACTCATTCACCACATTTTTATCATTAATTTCAAACACCGTATTCTTCACGAGCTGATTATTACCCAAATCATCAAAATAATAATATTTTCCATCTTTAGTCCAAACTGAACCAATTGTATGTAGACCAATATCTTTTATTTTTTTCCCAACCATATTTTTTTATCAAAATATACCACTTGTTAAGTATAATTCTACAATAAATTTCTTTTTGAAAGAATACTCTTTATTCTCATGTAACCGGTGTCGTACATCTTCTCCATACTTTTTTTATAATATTCAATAACTTTTCTAATAATACTCCTTTTTAAAATTTAAATTATGTATTCTATCATAAAAAAATACCGACACCCTAAAGTTGAAACTTTTAGTCTAACTTTAAGATGTCAGTTCAAAATGTATACTATTTTTTTATTCAATTTCTTTATTGATTTACAATACTTGTTTCATAAATTTTTAATTTATTTGTTCTAAAAGCTTGATTTATATCAGCTACGATATCACGAATATCCTCTATACCTACAGACATTCTAATAAGATCTGGTGATACTCCAGCAGCCAATAACTCTTCATCATTCATCTGTCTATGTGTAGTAGACGCAGGATGAAGTACGCAAGTTCTTGTATCAGCCACATGAGTAACTATTGAAGCTAGTTTTAAAGAATCCATAAACTTAACTGCAGCTTCTCTTCCACCTACAACACCAAACGATATAACTCCACAAGATCCGTTTGGTAAGTACTTTTCTGCCAATTCATGCTGACTATCATTTTCTAGTCCTGAAAAGGAAATCCAAGATACTTTAGGATGACTCTCTAGGTGTTTAGCAAGCTCCAAAGCATTTTCAAAATGTCTTTCCATTCGTAAATGTAATGTTTCTAATCCAACGCCAAGATAAAATGAATTCTGTGGAGAAGGTATAGATCCTAAATCGCGCATCAGATTCGTTGTCATCTTTGTAATATATGCTGCTTTCCCAAAACTTTCAGTATAGACAATTCCATGATACGTTTCATCGGGAGTCGTTAATCCTGGGAATTTTTCACTATATTTTACCCAATCAAAGTTTCCTGAATCTACTACTACACCACCAACTGCATTTGCTGAACCATTCATATATTTTGAAGTTGAATGTGTAACAATATCAGCACCCCACTCAAAAGGTCTACAGAATATAGGAGTAGGGAAAGTATTATCAACTATTAATGGCACTCCATGTTTATGAGCTACATTTGCAAATTTTTCTATATCTAAGATATTTAGCGAAGGGTTAGATAATGTCTCACCAAAAACTAATTTTGTATTAGGTTGAAATTTCTCTTCTAATTCTTCTACTGAAATATCTGGTTCCACAAAAGTAGATTCAATACCCATATCTTTCATAGTCTTAGCTATTAAGTTATATGTTCCACCATAGATAGCAGAAGAGGCTATAACATGATCCCCTGCCTTAGCTATATTTAATATAGCATAAAAAGTTAGCTGCTTGTCCTGATGATGTTAATATAGCTGCTACTCCACCTTCAAGCTGGCATATTTTGTTTGCTACTGCATCATTTGTAGGGTTAGCCAGTCTTGTATAAAAGTAACCAGAATCCTTTAGGTCAAATAAATCACCCATTTTTTGTGATGATTCATATTTATAAGTTGTAGATTGCACTATTGGAACCACTCTTGGTTCACCATTTTTTTAGCTCATATCCACCTTGTACACATATTGTATTTGTATTATAATTTGTCATTGATATTACTCCTTTTTTAATTAATATTTTTTTATTTAATAAACTTTTTTTATTCAAATTGAGTCAAAGGTTCATTACCTTTTTATTGCTCCCACTATAAACCCGAGTGTTGCAGGAAGAATCCATGCAAATCCAAGATTACTTAGAGGAAGTATATCAATAAAAGTTTTGATAACAGCTACATTTAAAACTGATAAAATTGCTTCTAAAAATACTTACTACTAATGTAAATATAAGTGCATATCTAAAACTTTGTTTATTAGGTATATATTTACGAAAAAAATACCTAAAAATCATTAAGACTATTAAACTTGGATATACTCCTTTATAAATTGGTGTGGCAAAGTATACAATTTTTTCAACACCAAGAATAGCAATTGTAGCCCCCAGAGCTGCAAAAACAAATGCCGCTAACTTATGCGGTATCTTTCCTTTTGAAAAATCATGGAAAAAGTTAGCTATAGATGTGATTTGTCCAATTGCAGTCGTTATACAGGCCAAAACTACAGCAATTGAGAAAAAAATAACATTCCTCCCTTGCCAAGAACTCTTTCAGCTATACCTAATAATAACTGACTTCTTTCCACATTTTCTGGATAATAACTACTTACTGACGCACCAAGGTATATTAGACCTACATAAATAACCGCCAACAAGATTAAAGCAATTATACCACAATATGCAGTAAGTTTATTTCTTTCTCCACTAGTACGATAACCTCTTCGAATAATATCTCCTATAAAAAAACAGTTCCTATAAGATAACTACTATTAAATCTCAGTTTGATACCCTTCTAACAATGAGTGAGTAAAAACTCCACTTTTTTTGTGGAACTACCGGATGCCCTATTGGAGTAAGAATCCCTTTAATAATAATTCCTAATAGGACAACTACCAAAAACAGGTGTTAAAAAAACTTTCCAACACTATTTACCATTTTATTTACATCTAATGAAAAAAATATAACGCTATGGCAAAATACCCTAGTATAAATACTATAATTGGTGTATTAGGTAAAAGAGCTTTAAATCCTAGCTCATACGCAACCGCACCTGTACGAGGTACAGATATATTCCCTGCAAATATCATTATAAATAATAGTAGAAATTTTGCAAAGTTTTTATGTATATCTCCAGTCATAGACTCAAGAGAACCACCATTTTTTTGAAATTACATATAACCCCACAACTGGCATTAAAACTGCAGACACACAAAATCCTATTGATGCTAAAGACCATTGATTACCTGAAAGAAATCCTAATAATGGTGGAAATATCAAGTTTCCTGCACCAAAGTATGCACCAAATAGAGCTAACCCTACTATAAATATATCTTTCCTTTGTTTTTTCATCTACTTCTCCTTTGTATATAATATATTGTTGAAAAATTAGAATTATAGAATATAGTTAAAGTTTTTACACTATGAATTAAAAAAATAAAAAATGCTCCCATCCATAAAAGGACGAGAGCAAACTCACGCGTTACCACCTTAATTTATCTTTTTTTATTACTAAAAAAGACCTTTTTGAGTACTATCTCATACTCATAATGCTATAACGGGCATCCCCGTCACTATCTTAATCTAAGTTATATCGATCTCAATGTGAAGACTCCAAGGCCATATTCAAAAGTTTCTTTCTCATTTCTCTCACCAATTGAAATGTCTCTGTATTGATTAAATAACTTTCTACTCTTCTTTTCAACGTCTTGATATACATTATAAAAAGGAACACCTCTTTTGTCAATACAAAAACAAAAAAATTTATAAAAATTTTTCTAATTTTTTTATGTTTTTACTGTATAATACCATCATAAACACTATATACTTTATAAGAAAAAAACTCTATTATGTCTCACAAAACAATACGATATAACATTTATATTGTAATCCAAACATGATATAATAACGTTTTTTTAATAAATTAACAAACAAATAGTGTGTTTTTATTGACTTAAAATTGTCAAATTCATATATAAATGGAAAAAAAGATAATTGATACTATAGAGTCCTGCAATCTTGCAGGAACAGCAATAACAGGTGACTTATTATGTCAAAAAGATTCAAAAAGAACAGCAAAAAAATTATGTAATTTATGTTTAGGAGAAAAGAAATATTTATGCCCTTAAATACCGGTTATATTGATGAAAGAGTCAGTTATATTAGGAAATATGTGGTAAATACCTATTTTTTTATACAGCCGTTTTTCAACCATATTTATTATAATATTAATTTTTCGTAAACCTAGAAAAAAACTAGCATACCTTATATAATTGAATATTAAACACTAAATTATTTCTATTCCCTCCTAGGTATAATAAACGCATTTTTCAGCTTTGTTTTAAACCAATTTTAGGATAGTAGCCCATCGCACTTGGAGCAGAAAGTAATATAATTGCAACCTTCTCTCCTAGTATTTTTTTCTACTCATATTAATAAGGTTTTTCCTATACCTTGTTTTTGATATTCTTTTATCTATTGCTAAATCAGACAAATAGCAGGCATAAGAAAAGTCTGTCATTCCACGTAAGATACCAACTAATTTATCATTATCCCATGCCGTTAATACAAAATTAGAGTTATTTAACATTAATTCCAATCTTTTCAAATCACTTGTAGGTCTTCCTATTCCTGATTTAATTAAAACCTGCTTATATTCTTCTACTGTTACTTTTTTTATTACTAAAATATTCAATCATATCTTATTATACCTCAATAAATTCCAATTTATTTCATAAACTATTTCACTATATCATCCATTTTTATTTTCTAGATTTTTTTGTAAATAGACAATTCCTTTATTGCAATATCCAAAGAACGTCGTACTCTATTCTTTTCTTTATTTTCCTTTACAGAGCTAACCAATACTATTCTGTATTGAGGAATTTTTAATATGTAGGTTGCATACCAAAAAGGCTGAGGTTTAGGAATCTTAATATCCAACTCTCCTTTTTCAATATGTACCTTTCTATCATTCCAATTTAGTTCAGCGTAATCTTCGTAAAGGTCAATATATGCTTCTTGATCCTCATGACTCCAAATTTTCTTTGCAATCCATGTTGGAAATAGCATAAATATAGGAATCAAGGCAAATATCAAGTAAACAGCATGTATTGGATGTTCTCTAAAATATATAGGTCCGTATCCTGGCCCTTTGTCCATACCAGAAATTGTTAAAAATCCGAAAAAAGCCAATAGCCCAGCTGCTACTCCAAATATAACCAAAATATATAAGACACCTGGTGAATATTTATTATGTCTAAACTTTATTCTTTTCATTTTTAAAAATCCTTCTTTATAAGTCTAAATTGCTCTTTTTTAAGATAATAAAATATAAGATTTTTGTATTATCTTTATTTCTCCTATCTCTGCATAATCTCTAAGTAATTTTTAAGCTAACTCTAGATTTAAAAACTTCTCTAATAATTTCGCCTTCATCTATTGCTGATATTTTTAATGTAGTCAAATCCATCTTTTTTAACAGCCTCAAAAAGAAATTTCTTCTCCATTGATTGTTTCCAAATAATTATTATCATCAAATTCAAAAATCTTCTTTTTCCTCATCATAATCTATACTATATCCTAAATCGATTTCTATTTTTAGAATTTGGAATATCTAATTTTACAAAGCGGACGATTATCAAAACGTTTCTAAATCAAATTTATCACAAAAATAATGAGTTATAACCATATTTTTAATTGATCATAAAGTAAAATTTCTTTTTCCTGTTTCAATACATCTCGCTACAACCTTACAAGGTTTTTATAGTTGAAGTTTTTTTCATCAAAAATTTCAGTAATCACAGCATCAGAATCCAATTCACCAAAGTAATAGATTTCAAAAGAACTCATTATATTTGTCTTTTTCTAGTTCGTTAACTATCCTGATAGACGAAAAATCCTCTTCTACTTCAACAATTTTATAATTACTTTCTTTAAAAATAAGTTGGTATTTTCATATAAAAACTCCTTAAATCATACACAATATTTTATAGATATATTATATAATTATATTTTTAGTAAGCCAAGAAAACAACTAGAGATGCAGCCCTAGACAATTGTATTTTAATCGATATTTTTCTATGGATACTTCTTAGTAAAGTACAACTTTTTGATAATAATAAAACACACCACATGTAGTGAAACTTTCCTTTACTTTTTGCCATAACGATAACCTCACTCTATTTTTTTATTTGTTGATCTTTTCAACAATTATATTTTTATCATATTCGGTGGACAAATACTGTCTATCTATAAATTATTTTTAAATTATTTTTAAAAATAATTTAATATTTATCTAATATATTAGATAAATCAATTACATTGAGTTACTTATCTTAGTTTCCTTTAAAATTTGTTCTTCAATTAAATAACATAGTAATTACTAAAAGTCTATAATTATTTTTCATAGAATAATTGTTTGACTTTTTCAGTTATTCTATTATATGATTTTTTCATTATAAAAAACTAAAATTAATATAATGATTTTTACTTTATGAAACCAAAAAGACGACAGTTTCCACTATCGTCTTTTTCTATCTTTTATGTATTTTTATAACTATAACCTAGAGGAATTATACCTAAATCAATCCTGCATCTTTTAGGATTTCTTCAATATATGTTCCTTTGATTTTTTTCAATACTCGTTTACTAATTGCTTTGGCAAAGAAAGGTAGTTTAACTTCTTCAAGTTTTTTACCATCCATTAGGCGATTAGTTGATTTAGTCATGACACGTAAATCATATGCAGAATTAAATACTTCAGGTACACCTCTATCAACATCTAGTAATGTGTATACTGCTTCCATAGCTGTACGAACTGAATATTCTGTAGTGAAGACAGTATCACGAGGTGTTTCAGAGAAGTTACCTATAAACGCTAAGTTTTTAGAGCCTTCTGGAATAACTAGTGGTCTATCACCATCGTGTCTTGGCATAAAGTAACTTGTTATATAAGGCATATAACATGGAACTGTGCTACAACCTTTGCTTGCAAATTCGTGAATAAATTGTTCAGGAACCCCAATATGGTAAAGCCATTCTTCTGCGATTTCAATACCTGTACAAGCTTCTATTGGTTTTTATATAGTTACCTGAAATATTTGAATATAATCCATAAATCCAAACTACTAATTCATCTTTTGATTGAGATTTAAAGTGAGGTTGACGGTTAAGTGTAAAGCTCATCATCCAATTTGAGTCTCGTGCTGTTACTATACCACCAGTTACTACTTTACCTGCATAAGGATCACGTTTACAAATTTTTTCTATATATTCTGCGATTCGTTTGTCTGTTACAGTCGTCGTAGCCGAAACAAACCAACTTTGATCTGGAAGATTTTCACAAAATACTTCTGGACGTCCAAAACGTTCATCTTGTTTAGCTAAGTTTTTCCAAAGTTGCCAAGCTCCACCAAGTTCTTTGCTGACTGGAGCTGAAGTATCATTGTTACCATATGTTGTAGATGCAGTGATACTACCATTTGTAACAAATACTAGGTCATCTTCAGTTAATTCTCTAACAACATGTTCTCCGTTTACTTCTAAGATCAGATGCTTAGCTACTAGATCTTTTCCTTGTTTTTCAACTTTAATATCTTTAACTACAGTATTGTACTCAAAAGTTACACCATGACTTTCTAAGTATTTAACTAATGGTAGAACTAATGATTCATATTGGTTATATTTAGTGAATTTAAGTGCTGATAAATCAGGAAGTCCTTTAATATGATGAATAAATCTCAACATATATCGACGCATTTCAGCAACTGAATGCCATTTTTCAAAAGCAAACATTGTTGCCCAATAAGTCCAAAAATTAGACTCAAAAAATTCACTACTAAAGAAATCTGTTATTTTCATACCTTGAAGTTCTGATTCAGAAGTCAAATATAGTTTTACTAATTCCTGACTTGATTTATCAGATAATGCAAAAAGTCCATCATTAGGAATTTGTTGTCCACGGTTTTCAATAACACGACATTTTGAAAAGTTAGGATCTTCTTTATTTAACCAGTAGAACTCATCTAAAACAGATGCATCCTCTACCTCTAATGAAGGAATAGATCTGAAAAGATCCCAAAGACATTCAAAGTGATCTTCCATTTCACGACCACCACGAATAATAAATCCACGAGTTGGATTCATAATACCATCTAAGCTACCTCCTGCGATAGGTAGTTCTTCAAGAATATGGATTCTTTCTCCTTTCATTTGTCCATCACGAACTAAAAAGGCTGCTGCCGCAGAGAAGCTAGTCCAGAACCTACTAAATAAGCCGATTTTTTTATCAACTCCTACTGGTTTTTTTGGTTTAGCAAATGCTTCATAATTTCCGTTTGAATAATACATAAAAACTCCTCCTAAAAAGTGTATACTAATATCACTATTAATATACACCTTCCATATCCATAATACAATTTACAATTTTTTACTTTTGCCTAACTATTTTACAAATTCAATTAATTGTAAAAGAGCTTAAACTTTATTTAAAGAAGAGAGATTATCTCACCCAGCATAACTCTTTCAATTCTTTCAACTAGTTCTTCAACACTTTCTGGCATTTGCTTTTCTATCCAATCTAAACCTACTCCAACCAAAGCATATGTATAAAAAGAATAAGAAAACTCTACTTGTTTAGCTTCTTCTTTTGTTACTTCGATTTTTTTGAACACCTGATTACTTAGAAATAGTTCAATCTCCTGTCTTAGTACTTTTTCTAAAAATCCTTTTCCAAAAGAGCGATAGGTATTTAAAACAAAAACATGATTTTCTGAGATATATTGGAAAAATTGATGTTAGAGCATCTTGCCATTTATCATAGATTTTCCCTCTTTCGATTGGAGTCACTACCTCTTTAAGATATATCCACTCTACTAAATCATAGATGTCTTTAAAATTATTATAAAACGTTTGACGACTAACATCACAAGCTTGTGTTAAATCATTAATTGTTATTTTTTTGATAATGATTTCTTTTTCCGCCATTTCTTTTTAAAGTTGATGCCAGTACTCTTTTTATTACTATTGTCATACCTAATCACTCCCTTTCATTTATTCTCTAAATCTTATATTATTATTTTCTCATAAAAGTACACTATTTTCTCAACCAATAAAATGCTTCTTTTAATTTTTTTCCGTACCATTTTCTAAAATTATCTTTCCATGAGAAAAACAATTTTTATCAGGTTTCCAGCTTTCAATCTTAGAATAGCTATCTTTAGCTTGTTTTTTTAAAGATAAATGATGATCGTAAATCTCTTGACGTTCGAAACTTAGGATACTTATTATCTCCAAACTTAAATACAAGTTTATATAATAACGGTAATTTATTCACTTCTATACTCTCTATTAAGTCCGTTAATATTAAGGTTGAACTCTTTTTATGAAAAAAATACCATCTCTTCCATGGCTATACTCCTTTAAATGGAGTAAAAAAAGTATCTCCTCTGACCAAGAAGTTTTTTGAAATATTATCTAGTGATACAAAATTTTCTCCTTCATCAGTTTTAAGTTTGCTGCTTACTCCTTTTTGCTAACCAAACTTTTGCATCTGGATAATGTTTATACCAATCCAATACATAACTATAGTGGTATTTATTAGGAGCAACTATATGTTCGATTTCTCCTAGTTCTTTTTATTTTTTCATCTAATTCTTTATTAAAAAGCTATTGGTGAATGAATCCATAATTTATTATTATCTAATTTAACTACTGTCATCCTTGTTGTAAAAAGGAACTTTGAAGAGTTTAAAAACTCATATGTATTTCATTTCCGTCGACGATCCAGATATTCTCTCCAATTTGTTTTAATTTATTAATAGGAGAATATAACTTCAACATTCCTTCCATAACATTCACCTTCTTTCAATTTATTTTTTTATTTTACAAAGTTATCTCTAAATATTTTTATATTTCGTGAAAATATTTATATTATTATATTCTATCTTATCATATTAAACAAAAAGAATAGTAATTTTTTAAAACTTAATTCACTATTTTTTTCAAATAAATATATTACGAAGCCTTACATTTATTCTTTTTAGGAAAAGAGGATTTTTTTAAATTAATCTATGATAGATCTCAATAGAAAAAGAGAACATTTATTATAATGTTCTCTAGTTTGATATAAACTCAAAGATATAATAATTATAAGTAAGTCTATGATTTATCCTTATATATTATTGTAAGTAATTCTTCCCCAATTTCTTTTATTAAGTCTACAACTAGGGCATTTCCCATTGTAAAATATCTATTTATATTTGTAACGCCCTCTAATTCCGTCCATTTATCAGGAAAAGTATTTATTCTTTCTGCTTCAATCGGTGATATTACTCTAAGTTTATTATTTCCAGGATCTTTCACTACATGGCTCATCCTTGATACTGTAGCTTCTGTTGTAACCATGGTTCTAGCTGATTTAATCAATGAATCCGGGAATAACATACTACCCATACCATACTTATATCTAGTGACCTGTTCTTGAAACTTTCACCTTTTTTTAAACCCACCTTTTTAATTCTTTGAACTTTTCAATTTTTTTCAGGAGTCAAATATAATTCTTTATCTTCTACATTATGTATTACTAATTCTCCTAAAGTGGCTTCTTTTTCGAGCTCTTGGAATATAGTTAGCCATAAATACCTTTCCTTCTATCATAACACCCGTTTTACAAAATCCTTTTTTTATAGAAAAAGTATCTGAAAACTCTTTAACTGATTGAGTTAAATCTAAGTCAATAGCTCTAAAATCAGATATTGATTCATTTTTTTCATGCTACTTGAAAATGGAGCCATATCAATTAAAAAAATTTCTTATTTTATTTTTTCTTCTTTAATTGTATTAGATACATATCTATGAAAACCAGAATCATTTTTAAAAGCAAATATAAAAGTTCTTCTTCGTCGTTGAGGATAGCCATAATCTGCAGCATTTATCATTTTCCAAGAAACAGAATACCCCAAATCTGATAATGTTCTTAATATTATACCAAAATCACGACCTGGTTGTTTGCTTCTAACTCCAGGAGATGCAAGTAATCTATCGACATTTTCAAATAATAGGTAATTTGGTTTCTTTAATTCTATAACTTCTCGAATTTCCCACCATAATACTCCTTTTTACCTTTTAATACCTTTAGCTCCTGATGTTGCAACAGAGTAATCTTGACATGGGAAACCAGCAACTAATAAATCCATTTCTGGAATCTGATTTTTATCTAATTTTGTAATATCTTCATTACTTATTAAAGTATTGGGGAAGTTCTTTTTATAGATATTAAAAGGCAAATTGGTTTTTTCTTGATGGTTCAAATTGATTAGCCCAAACTACTTCATACAGTTTGCTGGCTCTAGATAATCCAAGATGAAAACCTCCAACGCCTGCAAACATTTCCAACAGTTCTTATTTTAAATTTATTCATTATTTCTATTAATTCTTTTTCCTTTCTTCGTCAATTATCTTTATTGCATCAAGAATTTCATTCTTACTATATTCAACTACTAATGTTTTATCATCTATTGCCTCATACATTAACTTTTCTTTATCTTTCAACCTACTATATATCTTTTCATCAACAAATCCAGGACGAAAGCTACTTATATCTTCTGATGCTGTCTGTAAATAATAGTATCTAGTATACTGATTTTGACTAAGTCCTAAACGATGAATTCTGTCCCTAGATTGCAACATAAAAGTTAAATTAAAATTATATTCAAAAATATACTGCATCATGTACAGTTTGATGTAAAGATATTGATTCACCTATAGTTTGAGGATTAGATACTAAAAACTTGTACATCTCCATCTTTAAATTCATCAATCAATGTGGCTCTATTTAATTTTTTTCAGTACCTCCATATACTAGGTTTACCTTAATATCTTTTTCTTCCAATGCATTTGTTATTTTTAAAAGTGTATCTATAAAAAAATACCCCAAACTAGTACTTTTTCCTTCTAAGACTAATTTATGTACCAATTTAATTCCCTCATTGAATTTTTGGAGATACCATACTATCTATATTAATATCTTCGTATAAATTGTTTAAATTATTTGATTTACTATTATCTAATAGGAATTAAATTCATTTTCTGATAATGTATAAATATCTCCATCATCATCACACAACATTAATTCATTATAATTAATCTGTTTAGTTACTAAGGAAGGATTAGTTGAGGCCTGTATTAATCTAATCAATCGAGCTAAACTTGATTTCTCATTTAAATAAATTCGTTCAGCCAAGTCCAACTGTTCATCACTTGGGGAACAACTTTAATATAATCATCTTCTGCCAACGGAACATTCAAATCTTTCTTGCTAGTTCTCCAGAAAAAGGATGAATCTTAGCATTAATTTCTCTAATTTGTTTTTACTGTTGGTTTAAATAAGTACTTAATATCCCATTCAAAAACGAATTATACTCATTACCGTATAATATGTGTAAAAAAATTGTATAAGTCTTGATAACTATTAGGTATTGGTGTTCCTGTTAAAACATATTTAAATTTAGGTTTTCAGGATAATTCTAAAAGCTTTTTAGCCCTAATACCATCAGGATTTTTAATTCTATGTACCTCATCAAATACAAGCATAGTCCTAACATCCATATTATCATCTATTTTTTTGTCAAGTATTTTTGGTAATGATTCATAATTAACTAAAAACCAGATTACTAATTCCCCAGTTAACTGATAAATCATAATCAAAATCCTTAGAAGTTTGAGTATCAATAGATTTAAGTAATTTCTTTTTACCAAATACTTTTTAAACTCTACTTTCCAGCTATCAAATGCATTCAAAGGACATACAACTAACAACCTATCAATTCTTTTCATTTTCTTGTATTCCTAGTCTATTTAAATATGCAAATACCCCAAGAATCATTGCCGTTTTACCTGCTCCTGGAACAGAAAAAGTTTGCCGCTCTAGACATTTCATACATAAAATATGCTGATCTCAAATGTAGTTCATACAATGGCCCTAGTTACTTCTGATTGTATAATATCAGAAAATTCTTTAAATACTTCAATTTTATCATTAGGAAAATTATCTAACTCCCTTTATAAACATTACCTAAAAATTTTATACTTTTCTATAGAGTATTTATACTGTTCAAGGTACTCTATAACTGAATTTGTTACTGTAACATGTATATTTTTTTCTTTTTAGCTCTTTCTTTAGTAATAGAAATTATTCTTTCTATGTCCTTGTATGTTGTTGAAGGTTTAATTGTTAAATAATCATCTTCAAAGTATATTGAAATATCGCTTCCTTTTCTCAATTTTCTATCACTAAATGTTAATTGAATATCCGTTTTATCAATACGTATAACTGTGTCATCTATTAACTTGAAAATTATTTCATTTTCAAAATTATCAAAATTATTATTACTATCATCAATTTTCTCAATAGCTTCAATATTTGACTGAGTTTGATATTTAGCTATTTCCTCATACGCTAATTCTGAAACCTCTATAACTTTAACTCCCGGTTCTTGGTTACCCCATAATCTATTAAATCGATCTTGATTTGATTGTATTCTCTTTTTAACATTTTCACTGGAATCCCAAGATACATCAACACTAATGCTTTCATAATTAACATTCATACCATTTTTAGTTTCATTAACTGATCCGTTAAAAACCTTTTCATCACCTGATGAAATTATTCCAAATTTATCATGAAAAATACCTTTTTCTGTTAATGCTATTTTTATTCTAGCTCTACCCATTGCAATCATAAAAGCCAAATTTCCAAGTTGTTTGCTGAACATTAGAGGTAAGTCTTTCATTTCTTTCTGCAAGTTTTAGTGGTTTGATAGTTTCAAGTAAATCATATCCTGCCTTAATTCTATTATAATCTTCCTTACTAATTTCTTTCGAAATAATATATTCAAGATTACCTCCATTTTTAGCAAGCTCTTCTAAACTTTCAGAGTAAAAAAATCTACACCGGCCGTGCTAAAATATCCAGAAACACGTTGATATAAATCAGCTTCTTTTAAAAAGTGGTTTATAAAATTCTCCAACTATAGAACTAGAATATTCCGGTCTTATTTTTATTTTTTTATTTCTTTTGAGAATGCCATAATTATATGCCCTTCTTAAGTCTATATAAAACATCTTTAATTTCATCAATTATTACTTTAGCCTCAAAATTTTTCATCAGGTGTCATATTTAAGAAATCTTCAGGCTCTATCCCTGATAATACATCCCTTATGTTCTCTAACTCTATAAGTGGTTTCATCCTATCATTTTTCATTTTTCCCTTTAAAAACAAGCCTGTTTGTAGATTTTATTAATACATTTACACTTTCTTGCACTTCGTTATCTTGCTCAATTACTGCTTTAAGTTCATTTGCTGTTTGAATAGGCTTGTTTTTCAAACGCATCCATAATAATATCTACTTTGTCATCAACAGCATCTAAAAAAATATCCTAATCTTTCATCACTGCGTAGAATATTTTTGTTTTAAATCTCTCATTATACGAGTTGAATCATTTTGATTATCAACAGTTTTAGAGACAGCAAGGTACGCTAGTACAGCTTCTTTAATAGATTCTTTATTGTTAGATTTTTAAATTAGTTATAGTACTTTTCAATTTCTTCTATTGGACCATCTAGATTTAAATCTCTAGCCAAATAAAATTTATCTATTGGGTTTCCTCCTGGTGATACAATTTCTATAAACTTAATAATTAATTCTGCCAACCTTATATCTCGATTAATTTTTTTAGTGTTCTTCGCACCAGATGCTCTTTTTATATTCTTCAATACTCATTATTTTTCTCAACTTTTTATAGTATTATAAACATCAAAAATACGATCAATTGGATTATAACTAATTCTCTCTTCTCTTCCTAATTGTAAGTCTAATTCTAATTCTTTAATTATTTTTTTCGTCTGATTTTACATCTAAATGCAATATTACCGCATTAAACTCTTGAGCTTGACCTGTTTCTCTCTCCAACATTCTTAAAGCTGTAAATCTTCTATTACCATCTATGACTCTACCATCTGGAAGCACAACACCTGGTTCTTGTTGTGATCTTTCATTAATAGAATCTTTAGTATCTTTCATAGCATTCTTATTAGATTCACAAATAAATTGCTCAAAAATTTTATTATATTCTGAATCACCAGCCTCTGGAGTCAGCAATCCATGGATGGAACTATATTTCTTGTACATAGTGTTAATACGTCCATTTTGATCATTATAATACAAATATTTTAGCGGGATTGCGTATACATCATATTTATCATCAATTTGATTCCTAATTGATAATTTTTTTCCTTTCTCTAGTTTTTTCAACTGGTTTTGCGGCTGCTCTCTCTAACAAGTTCATATTATTTTTCCTTATCCTTTCACTTATATTAATTGTTATTCAATTTCCTTTTTTTCAACTAAATAAACTATTATTACTAAATTATTTTTATTAATTAGAAAAACTTCAGGCTTTCAACTTATAAATATATACTATAGTAACACAATATTTACATTGTGTCATCAAAATTTTTTATACTTATTAACATTTTTTTAACTTATCAAATAATTTTAAATCATCAACTTCTAAATATCTATATTTATAGGTTATTAGAGTAATAAATAAAAATATACTAATTTATTAATTTTCAAATTAAATATATCTTTTATTATGATTATTTTATTGAATACCAAGTTTACTATTTTTTTAATATTTATATTATTATAATTAATTTTCTTGAAAAATTTTGTCTATTACTAATCATTTTACTTACTTTTTATACTTCTCTATTTTTCAAAGCTTAAAACAAACAATAGAACTTCATATCTTTATTTAATAAATATATTCATTAATATCCAAATATAATTTCTATAATTACAAATCTATTCTTCACTTTTAAAAAAATCTTTTGCTATTTTTTTCAAATGTATTTGAATTCCTAATTGTTATTTTTATAGAAATCTTGCTTTTATTAATTTTTTTATGATACGTAGTTTTTAAATATTCCGACTCATCATATTTACCCCAAAAATACTGCATGTTTCTTCCTACATACACTACTTCATTATGAAAATGTAGACTTATCTATAAAGTCAAGAATACTTGATTTATCAAAAGTTGCACGAAAAAAAAATAGTACATCTTTTCTAGCCATATCTTTCCTTCCACCAATCTGGTAATCCCTGCTTTTTCTTCTAAATATTCCTCTTTTTGTGATTAAAGAAAAAGGTATTGAAAAAAATCATAATTAGTTTCTAACAAATCTCTTATCTTTTGAGCTACATATTTCATGATTTTTCTAAACTACTAAAGAACAAAGTTTCCACTGTTAATATATGAACTAACATTTTTCAAAAACCTATGCTTAACAATTGTTCTTTTAGTTCACTCATTGATACCTTATTCTTACCACCTACATTTATACCACGTAATAAAAGTACATATTTCAACTGTCTAACCTCCTTAAATTCTAAATCTTAAAGGTACTTATCTATTTATTTTTTTCTATTAAAAAGACTATAAATTACTAAAAATTTTTACCGATACCCTTTTTCAATTTCATACCACAAGTAGATTTTTAGTTATTGTCCTTTTAAAAAAATGGATAAACCAACTCCACCCACTCTTGAGGTAAATATGTTGATAAATATCCATGATTATAATCCTTTCGCTTCATACAAAATAGTATTTGGATGAACCTGTTGAAATAATCTTGCCGATTCTTTAACACAGTTCAATTCTTTTTTTCACCATAAATATAAAGAACCTTTGCCTCACTTTTTAGAAATCGTACTTTTTTTCAACTTATAATGTCCCATATATGTTTTTATATATGGTTATTAACGTTTTAACAGGTGTCCTTGGCATATCCTCCATATAATATCTTTTTTTAGTTCACTCGGGATATGCTATTTTTAGGATACATTTTATTCATTAAACTTAGCTGAATTTTACAAGCAAACATTTATTAAACATCAGTTTTCCAAATAAAGATACAAGTAAAATACTTATTCTAGCCAACTTGGGTTGAGGAATACAAATACTTCCATCTATTATTGCCTTCTCAACTATTTCACTATCTTGTGATAATATTTCCATAACAATCTGACCACCAAGTGAAACTCCTCCAATAGCAAACAACTTTCCGTTGCAATTCTTTTTAATATAATCTAAAATTTCTAGTGCGGAATTTTCAGTAGAAACATAATCTACCTGATTTTCTTCACCATGTCCATCAAGAGTTGGTAAAATTACATGGTATTCTTCTGAAAGGATACGTGCTTGTCGAAGATAATTCCACCATGAATTTCCTCCTCCATGTACTAAAATAATATGAGGTAAACTCTTATCACCAAATTCATGAAATTTCATACTCAAACTCCTCTACTTTGTCTCTATACTCATTCAGAAGTTGTTTTGAATAAATCTTTTTATTCTTTGAATATCTAACTTCTTTCCGAAGGATAGATGCAACTTTTAACTTGTTGGAATAATTATTGCTAGATTCATCTACGCAAAAGTCTTTTTAGACAGAATAAATCAATTGCTCTAATTCCGCTTTTGAAAGATATCCTTGGTTGAAGAGTTTTCTAAGTAAGCCTTCATCAACTTTAATTGAATAATAGTTAGTCACAAATGCATAAAATCTCTCAAAGCTATCAAAGAAATAAGATAATAACCATTCACCACCGTCTTGATTTTGGTAGGTATTTTGATGCACACGTCCGTCATACCAGATAAAGAAGGTTGTTTCATCTTTTTGATCCTCTGAATAAAGTTTTTGATATTTTTCATCCAGCCCTTTATAAAATCCATCTATGATGTCTTGATTCCACTCTTCTGCAGCAAACTGGCTTAGACTATTTTCGTGATCAAAACCTTTTATAAGAACCAGTTTTTCAGCAAAAATCACATCCAAAGAATCCCCAGAACCATTATCAATAAGGTAACGGTCTCCATAGTTTTCCTCTATCTTAACTACTAGTCGAAGCCACTCCTTGTTTGGATCTGTTCGATACTCATCAATCACAACAAAAGCATCTAAACGAGTTTTTATATTATCCCAATCAATCTTTATCATCTTCTAAACCTCCATGTTAAAAGTTAAAATTTATCAAGCTCAAAATCTCTATTACAAGTTGATACGTAGTCAGACGGCTACACTTAGAAATATTCCTCACATCGCACAAATACAAATACATCTACATTTAATCTAGTCTCCTAAAGTATGCTCTAAAACATTATAGTTTAACACAAAGTGTGGCTATATAGTCATTTCCATAACGTGATAATCTGTGTCTTTTGTCACACGATTCATAAAAATCTATCATAGCGAAACCATTTTTTAGTTGTCCTCTAATCTGAGTTTCTAAGGTATGGCTAAATTCATATCCATATTCTGGATTTATGGTTATCTTGCCCTTCCTCTTCAAGCTCTCTTGAATTAAAACGGTATTGAAAATTTTAAAAGTAATTCTTCATCAGGGTTTGTCCCATACAATGTCAGCATCATACATGTATATCCAAGGATTCATAAATCCGACCATTAACAATCCACCCTTTTTCAATACTCGAGAGGCTTCTTTATAAATGTTTTCTAAATCTTCTACATATACATTTGAAACTGGATTAAAAAAATAATATCAAAAGTTTCATTTTCAAATGGAAATGGTTTTTGTCATATCTGCTTTGAACTGTGTTGATTTCTAAGCCCTTCTCTTTTAGCAACCATCTCATCTCTTTGTAATTGTGATTTAGAAAAATCCATTATGGTTACATCATAACCTTTTATAGCAAAAAAACTGGGTCCCTGCTGTCCACCACCACAAGCTAAACCTAATATCTTTTTTTCCGTTTGCTTTTTCAAACCATTCTTTTTGGGAACTTTTTTTCCCAACAGTTAATGCAACAGAAATTGGATTATTTCTAGCTTCTTCTAATTCTTCATGTGTCAATGGCTCAGTATAGTCATTTTTTTACATTATTCCATCTATCTTCATTTAGTTTTATATAATTGTTCATCTTATAATCTCCTCATAATTTTATATTATTTCGATTTAAGTTGAATATGTTGTCATTACATTTTTCCTCGCTTCTACAAATCAAATTTGTCTTTGTTTAAAAATAAATCTCATTATATAATTCCATAAACTCTTTAGAAAAGTTCGTGACATTCATAAAATCTTCTTCTACTTTTCTAATTAATCAACTTGTTCAAAAAGTGTTACTGCTTCAACATGCGGTACCAGAAAATATCCATATCATAGAACGAAAAAGGATAGACTTATGTATAAAAATTATACTATAAAATAAACATTTTTTATACTTACAATTTTATTTAGCTTCTATATATCAACTGTTTAGCAAATATATAGCTTTGAATATTAAAAAAAGAGAACCAAAAATGGTTCTCTCAGTATATAACTTTTCATTAATCCACTATATTTGATAAGATTCATAAGAAAAAGTTTAACAACCTATACCCTAGTCACCTTTTGCTTGTACCTGTGTTTGTGCTAACAGGTCCCCCAGATGCCTTTTATCTTTCCTAAAAATCGTCATCGCCATTAACAAAACTGCGAATAGAGTGGCTAAAAATGATAAGATAATAGATAACAAATCAAAATTACTATAGACACCATGAATGGTACCCATATGACCCTAATTGCCATGGTAAAAATTTGATGGTGTTTCTAATTAAGCTAGCCTTCACTGTTTTTTTTTTGTAAATCAGGTGAAGTCCAGCTTTAGACTTCCCAAAACTCCCATTTTTTTCATAATCCAAAAATGTGAAATAAAGCATGATTGGTAGAACAGTGATAAAGAATGTAAGGCTCTGCGCTTGAATTTCTGTTTGCCTTGGAATGCCATTAAAAAAAATGTAGTAATAAGATATTGCACATAGAAACAGAAGAACTAAATAAGTTAAAAATTAAAAGATAATCAAATAGAAATTCAATCATTCTTTTTCTTAACGAAATATGATTGAATGCTAAAATTTTCATCATCATTTCCCTTTCTTCTTCCTACTATAACAAGATTCCATGAATAAATTAATCATATAAAACATGTAGATACTATCGTTAAAAAGTATCAGACAGATGTTTATTTTACGATACTCCTCTACTTTATATTTATATTCATTAAGCAGTTGTTTTGAATAATTTTTCACTCTTCGAGTCTCTAGCTTCTTTCCAGAGGATAGTTGCAACTTTTAACTTGTTGGAATAATTATTGCTAGATTCATCTGCACAAAAGTCTTTTAGAAATTGATTCCACTGACAAGCTGAATTATCATACTTGGCGTAATCTGACTCTCCATAATATATTTTTAATCATATCTTGATTGTAAAATTTATATCATTATCCCTTTTTACTTTTTCTCCATGCCGTTGCCATATCAGCATTAAATTTAAAAAGGACTAACTCCTGTTAAAACTGAAAAAAATAATCTCTAAATTTTTGGTTAAAAGAGAAACCACAGTAAAGTAACGGAGTCTCTAATGTTATAACTTCAGTTTGACTTTTCTTACCCTTACTCAAATATTTCTCTACTTTATTCCCTCATAAAATATTGTTCAATAATATAGTTCAATTCTTTTTCGTACATCTATACTCTAATCCAAGAGACTTACATATTTGTGAAAGTTCTTCTCGATACCAATAGTATTTATTAAATTCTTCAAATGATTTTTATATCTTTAAAACTAGGCCTAATTTCTATCAAACACTTACCTCCACAACATTAATTATATATTTCACTCTTTATTAACTTAATTTAATTTATTATACAATACTCCTTAGATTTAGTAAATTAAAATAAAGACTTACCCCAAGCTACAGATACCTTTTTAACAATAACATTAGAATAAGTCTTTATTTTCTACACTTCATTTATTCACTGGCTGCAACTTTTGACATCAATACGACGCACTCAGCGGTTCGCTGTTACCGCATCACTATCGCTCTGCGACAGCTATCGCATAAAGCATTCGTAATTAATGACTTCGGTCTACGCCCTTGTCATTAAAACGACTGCTTCAACATGATAGGTTCCTGGGAACATATCTACTGGTTGAACTGCTCCAAGTTTATAACCAAGACTTCTCATGATTTCCATATCTCTTGCTAGGGTTGCTGGATTACAACTAACATAAACTACTTTTTCTATATCCATAGCTGCAAGGTCTCTCAAGAAACTTTCTTCACACCCTTTACGTGGTGGATCGACAATAACTGCATCTAGTTTTTATATTTTTGTGAGATTAGCTTTTTTTAATTATATCCTCACTTTTTCCTAATAAGAATTCTGCATTAGTTATATTATTATTTTTGCATTTTTCTTTCGCATCATGAACTGCCGCTTCTACTATTTCTATCCCGTATACTACTTTTTGTGCTGCGAATAAACTTATCGTTCCAATACCACAGTATGCATCAATTATTGTATCATCTACTTTTTAGTTCGGCCAATTCCAATGCCTTATTATACAAAACTTCTGTTTGAATTGGGTTTACTTGGTAGAACGAGCGTAAAGATATCTTAAACTCTATTCCTCCCAAAATATCAACTATATAATCACGTCCAAATAGATTTTTCTGTTTTATCACCAAAAAATAACATTAGTCTTTTTATCATTAATGTTCAACATTACGCTAACTATTCTATCATCTAATTTCGTAAGTCTTTCTACAAACTCATCAAGATTTACAAATCTTTCTTTGACAATTATCCCTACCATAATTTCACTTTTTGCTAGAATTTGTTCTAAAACATTATATGGCGAATTGCACCTTTGTGACTCACTTCATCATATACTGATAAATCTAATTCAATTATCAAACTACGAATATCATTCACCAGTTTATTGTGCTCATCATATTGAATAAAACATTTTTCAATATTAATCACGTCATGACTACGTGGTTTGTAATAACCCATACGTACTTCATTATCCACTTTTTGAACTGGGATAACTGATTTATTACGATAGTGATATCCATCTTCCATTCCCAAAGTTTGTAATACTTCGACACTATCTGCACCTAAGGTTTTGTTCATAATATTTTGAACTTTTTTCGTTTTAAAGCGCAGTTGTTCTTCATAATCCATATGTACTAAATTAGCTCCTGATGTTTTTGGCACTCCTTCAACGCGCTTATCAGAAACTTCTATTATATTTAACACCTTACCATAACCAAGATTCTTTTTTTAGTTTTATTATTTTTGAATTCAATAAATTCCCCTCTATCACATCTTCAATAAAAAAATAGGAAATTATCTACTTTTACTACTCCAAGACCATCATGAGTATAATCAATAACACGTCCCGTTAATATATTATTTTTGCATATTATTCCACCCTAATTCATTCAAGATAGCAACCTTATCATCTACCTTCTGCTATTACAAAACTTACTTAATTTCTATATTTTATGAAAAAGAACAGCAATAGGAAACTTTATCTTCTACATTGTTCTCCTATTAATTATATATTTTATTATATAGAAATTACATAATAAATATTTATTCAATTACATACTTACACCAATTACTTTTTATACCATTAACAAATTCAAGGTTTTTAATTTGTTTTGTTAATTTTTCAATATTAGTATGCTCGGCATCTATTTCTAACAGAAATAATTATAGTCGCTCGAGCATTAATTGGTACTGTTTGGTGGATAGTAAGTACACTACATTTTTCATCATTGACTATTCGTAATATTTTTACCTAAAATTCCTGGAATATCATCAACGTCTATTGATAATGACAAAATAGACTGTCTTTGAATATCTTGAATCGGGAAAATTGTATCTTTTATACTTATAAAAAGCACTTCTACTTAAATCAAATCTCTTTGATGCTTCCAAAATAGATAGTTTAGGGTTTTCTTCAAGAGCTTTTTTCATAATCAATGTTTTTTTTACTGCTTCAGGTAACACATCTTCTCTGATTATATAATATACTTTTTTCTTTATCCATAGTTTTGCCCTATTCTACAAATTCAAACTCACCTTTTTAGAATCTTAACTGTATCACCATTTTTACATCCACGTTCACGTAATGCATCATCCACTCCCATAGAGCGCATTTGTTGTGCGAATCTTCTTACAGATGCATCACGGTTAAAGTCCGTCATTAAGAATGCACGTTCAATACCTGGGCCACTTACTACATAAGCAGCTGTATCATCTCTTGTAATCTTGAATGTTTCATCTTTTGGTTTATGTTTATAAAGAACTCTATTTTCCATACTTTCTTCTTCAGTATCAAGTTCATATAGCATATTAGGATCTGTAGAATCTAATATATCACTTATTTTTATAAAAGTAGATTATCTACATTTGTTCTAGTAAATGCTGAAATTTCTACGATATCAACTTCTTCACCATCAGCTTCTAATTTAGCTTTAAACTCTTCTAGATTTTTCTTGTGCTGCTGGAATATCCATTTTATTAGCGACTACAATTTGTGGACGTTCTAATAAACGCATATTATATTCACCTAGTTCTTGATTAATAATTTTATAATCTTCATAAGGAGCACGACCATCAGTTGCTGACATATCTACTACATGAACTATTACTTTAGTTCTTTCAATATGACGTAAAAACTGATGCCCTAGACCTACACCTTGGCTAGCTCCTTCGATAAGTCCTGGAAGGTCAGCCATAACAAAACTACGATGATCTTTCGTTTCAACTACTCCTAAATTAGGAGCTAAAGTTGTAAAATGATAATCTGCAATTTTTGGTTTAGCTTTTGAAGTTATTGATAGTAATGTTGATTTCCCTACTGATGGGAATCCTACTAAACCAACATCGGCCATAAGCTTAAGCTCAAGAGTAAGATTACGTTCTTCTCCTGGTTCACCATTTTCTGCGATTTCTGGAGCTGGATTTGATGGTGTTGCGAAACGACAGTTACCACGTCCACCACGTCCTCCGCGTGCTACTATTACTTCTTGTTCATGTTCTACAAGGTCAGCAAGTACTTCTCCTGTATCAGTATCACGGATAACAGTTCCTGGTGGTACTTTTAGATATAAATCTTTTGATTTACGTCCATGCATACCTTTACTCATTCCATTTTCTCCGTTTGGTGCAACGAATTTTTTCTGATAGCGATAGTCCATGAATGTTCTAAGCCCTTCGTCAACTATAAAAACAACATTGGCTCCACGACCACCATCTCCTCCCGCAGGGCCACCTTTAGGAACATACTTTTCACGTCTAAACGCTACTAGACCATTCCCACCGTCACCCGAACGGACAAATATTTTTACCTCATCTAAAAACATACTATTCTCCTATATCTCTTTTTCTTTTATAATTTCTATTAAAAACTATTCCTAACTACTCTTTACAAGTATACATATCCCATTTATTATATCATAATTTTTTTATGGAAAAAAATACTATTAAATAGTTTCAAAACAAAAATAACGGCTGCCTAGCAAACCGCAATGTACTCCACAGGCAGGACTCGAGACCTGCGACCCTCTGATTAACAGTCAGATGCTACTACCAACTGAGCTACTGTGGAAAAATATCTAAAATAAAAATGGAGCGGGTGATGAGAATCGAACTCACAACATCAGTTTGGAAGACTGAGGTTTTACCACTAAACTACACCCGCATTTGAAATTTTATTTAATTGTTATCTTGTTATGTTTAATATTATATTACAACTCTAATGCTTTGTCAATATTTTTCATTTTCTTTCAGGATTTTTAAATTATTAATAAACAAAAAGCCTTAAACGTTTATACTTTTTAAGGCTTTTCTAACTTTATTATTTAGTTTCTCTGCTCAAAAATACCCGTTAGTTTTGCTAATTGGTACTTACTCATGTTCAACTCTGTTAAACGTTCATTTATTAACTCATTAAACTTTTTCATAAATGTTTGACCTTCTTTCACTAATTTGGTATAATTTATTTGAGTATTTCCAGGAAATTAAATTCTACTACTAAACCTTTTCAATGAAATACTTAATACTTTAGAAAGGAGATTTAATTAATATGAGTGAATTTTTATTACTTCAATAAAAATGTTGACGATAAAGGTAGACATGAAGTTCATACAGAAAATTGTAATTTCGTTCCTCGTGTTGGAAATAGAGAGTACATAGGGTATTTCTCTAATTCTATTTATGCTATACACGAAGCCCAAAGAAAATATCCATATAAAAAAATTTGATGGATGTTACTTTTTGTTGCAACGAAACTCATAAAGGTTAGTTTTTACTAGCCTTTTTATTGTTTAAACAATTTCTATATTTATCTATACTTCTTTTTCTATCTCATTGATTAAATCTTGTCTATAACATCTACAACATTCTTGTAATACTTTTAATTTCAAATCTTTAGCTGATCATTATCTATTTTTAATCTTTGATTTTCTTCTATTAATTCATCTTTTGCACATTGCTTATGCTCCTTTCTTTAATTTCTTTGATATATGCTAGATATCTTAAATTTAAATTGTATTTTCTTTTTAAAAACTTATTAACTTCGCTTTCTAAGTAAATGTATTGTCTACCTACTTTAGTAGGTCTAAGTCCTCGAATATTAAGTTCAGCTAAGGTATCTTGCCCTATATTTAACTCTCTGCAGAGTTCTTTTTGGTTGTATCGTCTATCAAGAACTAACTTTTCTTTTTAAAATTTGATAAACTTTCTCCGCGATTGTGTCGATAAGTTTGTCAATAAAAATCACTAGAGAACATATTAATCACTCCTTTTCTAAATTTTTTTATTTTCATCACCTTACACTTAACTTTCATAGTATAATAACGATGAAAGGAGGTGAATTATATGCAACGAACAACATTTGATTATTTAATAATTATTGTTCCAATAGTTATATCGCTAATATCAGTAATAATTTCTAGCTTAAGCCTATATCAAGCTAAAAAAATCTATATATAACTCTTCTAAACCATATGTTGTCCCGTATATAGAGACTATTTACGGGTTAAACTTCCAAAAAGAATTTGACAATAAAAACTTTGGAAAAAAACTCCTGCAAGAATACTAGAACTCACGTTTCATACAGAGTTAGATAGTTTAAATAATAAATTACAAAATGAAATCAGTAGTTGGTAGTATTATTGCTCCTAATCAAAAATTTTCTACTAATCTTCATCCGGGGTTTAAAGGCGACGTAAAACTCACACTGAAATATAAAAGATCAATTAGGAAAAATTACTGTGTTAGAAGAAACATTAAAAACTAATATTTCTGAAAGTTTACTTTTTTTCTACAGGTTCACATCCTGATAATACTAGTGATGAAGTTAAAGCTATCAGAGAATCTGCTATCACTCTGATTAGTAATTTTTAAATAATATTTTGTACTACAGCTTCTTTATCTAGGAATGCTGTAGTTCTTTCTAATATAAACTTAGCTTTCCAATAAGGTAAGTTATATTTTGCTAATATATTGATTATCTCGTTTCGAATTGGTTCTTCATCTTCTGATAAAAAAATATCATCAGTTTCTATTTCTTCATATTCAATCGAGATAATTTTTTTCCACTTAGGTCAGTTGTTATCTTTTTAGAAATATTCATATAGATAGTCTCCCTTTCTGTTTTTATTATTTAACATTACGGTTAAACCGTAAAGTCAAGTATTTTTCGGTTTTTCGTATTTTTTAAAAAGATTGAATTTTTTTACGATAATATCGTATAATAAAAAGCATAAAAGAGGTGATAACATGAGTAATTTAGGTAACAAAAACAATGAGCAATAATTTGAAAAAGATATTTAAGAATTAATAAAGTTTCAAGAACCCAACTATCTGAAAATTTAGGAATAAGTTATTCAACAATAAGTGATTGGGTAAACGGAAAATCTTATCCTAGGATAGATAAAATAGAAATGATGGCTAATTATTTTGGGATAAATAAATCTGATTTAGTAGAAGATAAAGCAAACCAAAAAGAAATTGATATAGCAAACATGGTAAATGACCTGATGGATAATTTAAATAGTAATCAAGCCTTTGATGTATAGTGGCGAGCCAATGGATGAAGTAACAAAAGAATTAGTGCGTGCTTCAATCGAACAAGCAGCAAGAATTGCTATGGCACATCACAAATCAGAAAATGACGATTAAAGATGTTTACCACTCCTTGATTAAGGAGTACGGAACAACTAATCCATTTAATATCGCTAGACAATTAGGGATAACAGTACTATTTAACGATTTAGGAACAAATAATAAGCTATATCATACGTTAGAAATCAATAACAAAATATACCTCTATATACACATAAATAAGAACTTATCTGATTCTGACAAACGATATACCTTGGCTCATGAATTAGGACATTTTATTTTCTTACTTATATTTCCTTAGGCATATTTCAAGAGTACTGCTATCAAGGTAAGAAGAAATAGAAGCTGACCTATTCGTAAGCTATTTTTATAGTGTCAGATAAAGAAACAAAAAGAAATAAACAATATAACATACATATCGGAATCATTTAAGATTGATTATAGAATATGTGAGGAAAAGAATTAAATATATTTAAAGGAGAATTAATTATGGAAAAATTTACAGAACAGATTAAATTGCTATCAGAGAGGACTGCTAAATTAAAAGATACACTAAATACAGAAGAAGCGACTAAAACAGCACTAGTGATGCCTTTTTTTCCAATTATTAGGTTATGATGTATTTAATCCTTTAGAATTTTTCACCAGAATTTATTGCTGATGTAGGAATTAAAAAAAGGAGAAAAAGTTGATTATGCTATTTTTTACAGGGTAATGAACCTGTTATTTTAATAGAGTGCAAAATCAGTTAATGAAAAAAATTAGATAATCATGATTCACAATTATTTAGATATTTTGGGACTACCGCATCTAAATTTGGGATATTAACAAACGGTTTAGAATATCGATTTTATACTGATTTAGATGAACAAAATAAAATGGATAGTACACCATTTTTTTACAATTTAATATAAACGAGTTAAAAGATAACCACATTGTAGAAATTTTTTTAAATTTACAAAAGAAAATTTCGAGGTTTCTAAGATTTCAAAAACCGCATATGAATTAAAAATACGTAAATTCACTAAAAAGATTATTTAAACCAACAATGGAATGAACCTTCAGAAGCATTTATTAAATATTTATTAAATGAAATATATGACGGAGTAAAAAAACTAAACAAGTTATAGAACGTTTCACCCCTATTGTCAAAAACATTCCGTATTTTTATAACCCATCAGGTTAATAGTAAACTGAGTGCCGCACTAAATACAACTGTTAATGATAAAACACTATGATCATGAGGTTGACGAAGTTATTATTGAAGATGATGGAATTGTAACCACTCCAGAAGAACTTGAGGCATATGCCATTACTAAAGTATTGTTAAACGATGTGGTAGATAATAATAGAATATTCTATCGTGATAATCAAACATATTTTTAACATCTTACTAGATGATAACATAAGAAAAATGGATAGTAAGAATATATCTTAATCGAAGTAAGAAATATATAGTGTTAAACAATGGTAAAAAGAAAAAAATAGAAATTTCTACACCTATGGATTTAACTAAATATAAAGATGAATTAATAAATATAGTTAATCCATTTTTTTATAATTATTAATTTGAAAAATTGAAGTGGGAAAAGAGTAAATAATTATTAATTTCTTTGATATATGCTAAAATGATAAAAATGATTAAACAACACAATAAAAAAAGATCGCAAAAATACTATATATTTCAAATTACAACATAGTCAACGAGAA
>BNJS01001660.1_pt1 | contig 42138 bp, 61 predicted proteins | sample 8540461 | NCBI WGS metagenome assembly BNJS01 (sample SAMD00202454, study PRJDB9452) | human saliva metagenome | isolation source: human saliva | place: Japan
GGAAGCGTTACGTATTGCCCAAGCGCTTCGGCGATAAGGTTATCCTCGAGGACTTCAACTACATCTTCAGCCGCAGACAAGGTCGGTATCGTGGGGAGAACGGCGTCGGTAAGACCAGCTTCCTCCGTATGCTGCTGGGCGAGCTGGAGCCCGACACGGGTGCCTTCGACATCGGCGAGACGGTGCGCTTCGGCTACTACAGCCAGCAGCCACCTGCCTTCGCCCTCGAGCGGCGCGTCATCGACATCGTGCAAGACCCTAGCGGAGAACTTCACCCTGCCCGCAGGCAGTGGGGTAGAGCGCCTCAGTGCCTCGCAGATCCTGACGCGCCTCTTTTCCTCCCGAGCGTCAGTACACCCCGGTCGAGAAGCTCAGCGGGGGTGAGCTGCGTCGCCTCTATCTCTGCACCGTCCTCGTCACTTGCCCCAACTTCCTCATCCTCGACGAGCCGACCAACGACCTCGATATACTCACCCTGCAGGCCCTCGAGGAGTACCTGTAGGACTTCGCGGGCTGCGTGCTCACCGTATCGCACGACCGCTTCTTCATGGACAAGGTCACCGAGCACCTGCTCTGCTTCGAGGGGCGGGCAAGGTACTGAGACTTCCCAGGAACTATACCCAGTACCGCGTCTTCAAGGCTGCTGAGGAGCGCTGAGCTGCCGAGCAGGCTCAGGCCGAGGCGCAGAAGGCTGCAGCCGCAGCGCCCCTCCAGCCGTGCAGCGCCAGCCCCCGAGCGGCACGCCCCAGCTACGCCGAGCGCAAGGAGCTGGAGCAGATCGAGCAGCAGCTTCGCTCTGCTGGACGAGGAGCGCGCGAGTCTCGAGGCCCAGCTCGCCACGGGCACGCTGGAGCATCAGGCGCTCATGAAGGCCTCGGAGCGTATCGGGGCCATCATCGAGCTGCAGGACGAGCTGACGCTCCGACAGCTCGAGCTCGAGGAGCGTCAGGGCTAGCTACACACCCACCGCATATCCCATCCCAAGCACACCACATCCTAGTCAATGAGCAAATATCAGTGGTCCTCCGACCTCGTCGCTAGCCTCCACGAGGCACTCGCCGAGAGTAAGCGTATCGTCATCCCTGCCGCACACCGCACGCGATGGGGACGCCGTAGGCTCTATCCTGGGCTGGAAGCTCATCCTAGAGCACGCCTGCCCCGAGGCCGAGGTCACGGCGATCAGTCCCGACCGCATCGAGGACTACCTCCGCTGGATGCCGCACCTGGAGGAGCTCCTTTGCTTCGCCGACGAGCCCGAGCGCTGTCTGGAGCGCCTGCGGAGGCCGACCTCATCTGCCACCTCGACCACAATACCATCACGCGCCTGAGGCACGCGCCACTCATCGAGGCCGTGCGCACGAGTAAGCACGCCGCCTGCTCATCGACCATCACCTGGGTCCTGATCCAGACTTCTGACTACTGCATCAGCCTGCCGAATGCCTCCGCCACCTGTGAGCTCATCTACTAGCTCAGCCTTAGCCTCGGCTATCGTGAGGCGATCAGTCCCGAGGCGGCGACGCCACTGCTGACGGGGATCATCACGCGACACGGGTCGCTTCATGCACAGCCACCTTTGTCCCGAGCTCTTCGAGACCGTCTCAGGGCTCCCTGGCCCTCGGGGCAGACTACGCTCAGATCATCGACCGCCTCAACTATCACAACCCCCGAGCAGCAGCTGCGCTCTGCAGGGCTATGTGCTCGACCGCAAGCTGGAGCTCTCATCCCGACCTGCGGTGCGGCTGTGCGGACCCTCAGCCAGCAGGAGCTCGGCAGTATGGCGCCAGCAAGGGCGATACGGAGGGTCTCGTCAACCCTGCCGCTCAGCATCGAGGGCATCGACTGCTCCTGCTTCATCCGCGAGGACCGCTCGCAGATCAAGCTCTCCTGCAGCCCACGGGGACTCTCTGTCACTGAGCTAGCGCAGGAGGCCTTTGGCGGCGGTGGTCACCGCAATGCTGCGGGAGCGGAGTACCAGGGGAGCATCGAAGAGGCTAAAATATCTATCTTGCCACCTACAGAGGCTCGTCGCTAGCCGCCGTGCAGCGCAGCCTCGATGACTAGCATCGTCGGACATATCTCTAGAAGCTCTCACGCGATAATGAAAAGCTCACTAGCTACCGCATACTCGCGCTCCTCCTCGCCCTCCCTCTGCTGCTGGGCAGCTGCAAGAAGAAGAGTGACTTCAAGCACCTCTCCCAGCTCAAGAAGGAGCAGACCCGCGCCATCGAGCAGCTTATAAATAAGGATCACTTCGGCGGACTGATTCAGAATATCAATCAGGAGGCTCTGCCCGCCGAGACCGATAGCCGCTACTTTACAGCTCGCCAACGGCCTCTACGTCCGCGTCGAAAGAACTGCGGCGATATGACGCGTCGTGCCCGCCTCGGGGAGACGACCGTCAGCATCGAGATGACGGGGCGCCTCTCCGTGAGGACGAACTCGAGCTCCTGGAGCTCAGCTCCATCACCAACCCCGCCCTATCAGCCTACGCGCTTCCCGCTATATGACCAACCACAGCGGGGCATCGAGACGCACCACGCTGCTGGGGCAGGTGCCCTTCGCCAGCCTGCTCTGACCGCTTCATGTGCGAGGGTATCGCCTATCCCGTGAGCTATATCGAGACGGCGCCGAGCTCGAGCTGATCATCCCCTTCGAGCTGGGCCCCTCGAGTCCCTACTGCAGGGCGTAGCATCTACCTTAGCAAGATTATCTACAAGTACCTCATAATCGCATCCGCGCACTACATCTAAACCAGACGATCCAGTCATGACACTCATCAAATCCATCTCAGGGATCCGAGGCACCATAGGGGCCTGATCTCCGATGGGCTCAACCCGGTAAGCACAGCGCAGTTCGCATCAGCCTACGCACAGTTCATTCGCCAGCAGAGCGGCAAGGCTCGCCCGCTCATCGTCGTGGGACGCGACGCACGCCTCTCGGGCTTCATGGTCAAGCAGATTGTCCTTGGAGCCCTCATCGGTATGGGCTGTGACGTCATCGATATCGATCTAGCGACGACGCCTCCACCACGGAGGTGGCTGTCGTTGGTAAGGGAGCCGATGGGGGGCTCATCCTCACGGCTAGCCACAATCCCAAGCATTGGAATGCCCTCAAGCTCCTGAATGCCCGTGGCGAGTTCCTCAGCGATATAGAGGGCAAGGCGATCCTTCGCATTGCAGAGAGCCAGGACCTCCAGTTCGTCCAGGTCGGTGAGCTAGGGCGTGTCGTCGAGCAGCAGAGCTACCTCGCCGAGCATATCACAGCGGTACTGCCCCTGGGGTCGATGTGGAGGCCATACGCAGAGCGGGCTTCCGTGTGGTCTTCGACAGCGTCAACCCTGTTGGAGGCATCGCCGTGCCCGCTCTCCCAGAGGCGCTGGGCGTCGAGCAGGTCACGGGTATCCACGATGAGCCTACGGGGGACTTTGCCCATGACCCCGAGCCGCTGCCCGATCACCTCATGGAGCTCTGTGAGGAGGTGCGCCGCCAGGGGGCTCACGTGGGCTTCGCTGTGGATCCCGACGTAGACCGCCTGGCGATCGTCGACGAGCAGGGAGGCTTCTTCGGTGAGGAATACACGCTGGTCTCGATCGCCGACCACCTCCCTTGAGCCTCGCGGTGGGGGCAACACCGTCTCCAACCTCAGCTCCACCCGTGCGGTACGTGACATCACGCTGCGCCACGGCGGGAGCTACGAGGCAAGCGCTGTCGGTGAGGTCAACGTCGTGACGAAGATGAAGGAGACGGGCGCGCTGATCGGCGGCGAGGGTAATGGCGGCGTCATCTACCCCGAGCTGCACTACGGCCGTGATGCCCTCGTAGGGATCGCACTCTTCCTCTCGCTGCTCGCTAAGCGTGGAATATCGGTCAGCGAGCTACGCAAGAGCTATCCCAGCTACTTCATGAGCAAGCAGCGCGTGGAGCTCCCCTGCAGGCGTCGAGGCCCAGGAGCTGCTGGAGCGCTTTGCCGCTGACTCAGGCAGGCGAGGCGAGATCAGCCGCATCGATGGTATCAAGATCGACTACCCCTGATCAGTGGGTGAACGCGCCAGAAGCAATACGGAGCCCATCATCCGCATCTATACAGAGGTCTCCGACGCAGGCAGCCGCTGATGCCCCGGCCGATTCGTCCAAGGCGCTCATCAGCTCCCTACCCTCGCTTAGCCCACTCTATCTAGGCCCCATAGTTCAGTCTCATCCCTCGAGTCCGAGGAGCGAGGCGCGGCTATGGGGCTTATCCTTTCATGCACGGTTTACACGATACATTGGCACGCAAGAAGAAAGAACTGCCCCTGCGAGGGGCGACAGATCGAGGCTCTAGCAGGCGAGGGCAAGGCGCTGAGCCATCGTCGAGGGCAGGTGCCTCGTCCCCTTCGGCGCCCCTGGAGACGTCTGTGATATCCAGCTCACCCGACGCAAGCGCAACTATCTGGAGGGCCGCATCGAGCAGCTGACGAGCCCTTCGCCACGGCGCACTGAGCCCTTCTGCCTCGCACTTCACCGTCTGCGGCGGCGTGCAGGGCAGCACATCCCCACGACCTGCAGCTAGAGACCAAGGATCAGGTCGTGCGGATGCCCTAGAGCGCATCGGCAAGATCGAGGTCGGCACCCTACTATCCCATCCTAGGGTCGGAGAGGCGCGAGCGCCACCGCAACAAGCTGGAGTTCACCTTCAGCAATCGCCGCTGGCTCTTCCTGGGAGCCTCGACGAGGTGAAGCGCGCTGAGGAGGGGGCGAGACGCCTCAGCCTCGGGCTGGGCCCCCACCCGCCGGGGATGTTCGACAAGGTACTGGATATCGACCGCTGCCACCTCGGGGCGGGGATTCTGGACGATATACGCCCTTCGTACGAGGACTATTGTCTTAGCCAGCCCGAGCGCTACCTTACTTCGACCTAAGGCGTCAGGAGGGGCTGATGCGTACGCTGATGATGCGCACGACCTCGACGGGCGAGCTGATGGTGGTCGTCGTCTCTTTCGAGAGGATGAGGCGCGCCAAGCGCTGCTGAGCGATCGCGGAGCGCTTCCCTGAGATCACGGCGCCCTCTACGTCATCAATGCACAGCCAACGATACCATCTCCGACCAAGAGATCCACTGCTTCTACGGGCGTGACTACATCGAGGAGGAGATGGAGGGGCTGCGCTTTCGCATTGGGTCGAAGTCCTTCTACCAGACCAATAGCGAGCAGGCCTACGAGCTCTACAGGAGCCCGCGAGTTCGCCGAGCTGCAGCCAGGCGATCATGTCTACGACCTCTATACGGGGACGGGGACGATCGCCAACTTCGTGGCGCGCAGCTGTGCCTCCGTCGTCGGGATCGAATACGTACCTGAGGCCATCGAGGATGCCAAGGTCAATAGCCGCGCTCAACGGCATCGACAATACGCCTTCTACGCTGGGGATACAGCGACATCCTGACGCCCGAGTTTATCGCTCAGCATGGTGAGCCCGACGTGATCATCACTGACCCGCGTGCTGGGATGCATGAGGACGTCATCACGACCATCCTCGGCGCCGCACCGCGTCGCATCGTCTACGTCAGCTGCAACCCCGCCACGCAGGCCCGCGACCTGCAGCTGCTCACCGCCTCGGGACTCTATGTCGTCACCAAGTCCCGTGCGGTGACATGTTCCCCACACGCATCATATCGAGAAAGTGTCGCAGCTAGTGCGTGTCAGACCAGCGGTCGACGGCCCCAGCAGCCATCACCCCGCCTCATGTGCGCGGAGAAGACTAGCGGCAGCGATACAGGAAGAGTCCAGCAATGCTCCTTGGCATCGCTGGGCTCTTCGTCGCTTTGTTTACTGGCCTTATGCTGCAGCTCAGCTCAGCGTACGGCCCAGCAGCGGCGCCTGGAGGCCGAGCTACGCCTCCCGATACGCTGGCGCGTCGTCACCCTCCGGGGCAACGACCTTCTTCACCCAAGGATGAGCCCAGGCTACCAGCGTACGAGCTGGTGCGCCTCTTTGCCCAGGAGCAGGGGCTGCCTATGGAGCCTTCGTCGCCCATCACATGGATGAGGCGGTGGCGCTGGTGCGCTCGCGCAAGGCTGACCTCTGCATCACGCCGCATGCCGTCACCCGCAGCACTGGGCGGATGAGCCAGCCGCGGGGCCCTGCAGGAGCTCTCGGCTCGTACTCGTGCAGCGACGCGCGTGCCGCAGGGACGGACAGCACGCACCCTATACGCAACGTCTCCGAGCTGCTGGGGCGTCCCGTCACGGTGCTGCGCGCGCACGCGTGCTGACCGTATCCGTCATCTGGAGGCTCAGCTGCGCCGATCAAGCCAGTCCTCATCGACCTGATACGACCAATAGCGAGGACCTGATCGACCAGGTGGCGACCCACAAGATCGACTCCACCATCATCGATCAGGAGCCGGCGCGGCTGGCCAAGACCTACTACCCGAATATCGATGTCTCGCTAGAGGTGGGCTTCAAGCAGCGCCTGCGCTGGTTCACCTCCCCCGAGCGTAGAGGACTGGCGGAGGCGCTGACGCTGGCAGCGCAGCTGCCGCGGCAGGATGAGGCCAGTGAGATCTACCGCCGCTACTTCGAGCTCAACAAGAGCGAACTCCCGAGGAGGAGCCCCACCAGCTACCGCAAGACGCTGACGGACAACAAGCGCCATCGCTGGCGCGGGAGAGCCAGCGCACATCCATGAGGGCGGGATCTCGCCCTTCGACCACATCTTCCAGCACGAGGCAAAGCGCATCGGCTGGCCGGGCAGCTGCTGGCCTCTATCGCTCATCAGAGTCCAACTTCGCCGCACATCGTCGGTTGGTCGGGTGCGCGCGGGCTCATGGGCATCATGACGCGCACGGGGCGCATCTATGGAGCTAGCCCGGGCAGCTCCGACCCGCAGGTCCTCGGTGCGCGTGGCGGTGATTGCCTCCGGCGACGGAGCGTATCTTCAAGTCCATCCGCGGGGACAACCGCCTACGCATCACGCTGGCGGTCACAATGCGCCCAGCGCACCTGAGGACGTCCTGCGCCTTCGGCCAAGTACGCAGGGCAGCGACTGGCCGAGGATACACGAGCCGCTGCTGCACCTCAAGAGCGAGGCGGCGTACTACAACGACCCCGTCTGCCGTGCGGGCTTCGCGGCAAGGGCGCAGCGCGCTACGTCGATCAGGTGATGAGCTGCTACCAGCTCTATAAGAGCAAGGGAACGAAGATCCCCGAGGAGGGCAAGCGGCACGGCCTCGACTAAGTCCCCTTAGCCTACACCCCGATACCAAAGGCACAGCGCCGCTCCCTAGCAGTCTAGGGAGCGGCGCTGTGCTGCTAATGCTGGTCGAGGCGGAGTAAGGAGTGAGCCTGAGCCTAGGGTAAGCAGCGCTAGCCCTCCGTGCGAGCTGCCGTGGAGGAAGTGCTCGTAGACGATGCGCCTTGGCAGGGCCTATGGGCTTGGCGGAGCTCCTCGAGGGAGGCCGTCGAGATAGCCTGCACGCTGTGGAAGTGGCGCAGCAGTTCGTCCTTGGTCTTGGGTCCTATGCCCTTGATGTAGTCCAGGCGCGAGGAGAGCTGGCTCTTGCTGCGCTTGTCGCGGTGGAAGGTGATGGCGAAGCGGTGTACCGGCCTGGATCTGCTCCAGCAGGCGGAAGGTCGCGCTGTGGTGCTCACGGGGATCTCGGAGCTGCTCCTTGCCGTAGAGGAGGGCGGAGGTGCGGTGGCGCTCGTCTCGGACGAGGGCCCGCCACGGGATGTCGAGCCCGAGGACGGCCAGCGCGTCACGTATCGCTCCGATCTGCCCCTTGCCCCCGTCGGCGAGGATGAGGTCGGGTAGGGCGCCTCCTCGCTGAGGAGCTTGCGGTAGCGGCGCCCACGACCTCACGCATGGAGGCGTAGTCGTCGGGCCCCTCGACCGAGCGGATGGTGAACTTGCGGTAGTCCTTCTTGGACAGGCGTCCGCGCTTGAAGACGACGCAGGCGGCCACGGCATCCGAGCCTGCACATTGGAGTTGTCAGAAGCACTCGATATGCATGGGGGCTTTGTCGAGGCCGAGCGCCTGGCGCAGCTCGGTGAGGATCTGCATGAGGCGCTGGTCGGGGTTGAGGCGCTCGGCACGCTATGCACTTGTCGACCTTATACTGCCGTACGTTGCGCCTCGCTCAGCCCAGCAGGCGCTTCTTGTCCCCCGCTGGGGATGGTGATGGTGATGCCTGGGCCCGCCTCCCAGCCTGGGTCGAAAGGTAGGATCAGCTCCCGAGCACGCGAGGCGAAGCGCTGGCGCAGCTCGGTGATGGCACTGGCGAAGAGCTCCTCACGCGTCTCGCCCTCCAGCTGGCTGTGGTACTCGAGGGTGTAGACCTTGGTGACCATACCCTGAGTGATGTGCATGAAGTTGACGCAGATCGAGCCGTCCTCGTCCTCGATGCAGCTGAAGACGTCCACGTTGTGTATGTGGTGGGGTGCTACGGTGCTGCTTGACCTGATAGTTCTCGAGGATACTGCAGGCGCTCCTTGTAGATCTGTGCCTCCTCGAAGCGCAGGGCTGAGGCCAGCTGCTGCATCTCGTCGCGGTAGAGCTGGATGACGGTCTTGAGGTCGCCGCGCAGCAGTGAGGGTGATCTCGCGGACGTTGTGCTCGTACTCCTCGAGGCTCTGTAGACCGATGCAGGGGCCTGTACTTCTTGATGTGGTACTGCAGGCATTCCCTTGTACTTGCCCCTGGGCGATCTTTGGCGGGGCTTAGGTCGAGGTCGCAGGTGCGTATGGGGTAGAGGTCGCGTATCATATCCACGGTAGCGTGCCATGCCCACATCGGGGTAGGGGCCGAAGCGCTGGGAGCCGTCGCGTGCGGGGCGTCGCTCGACGCGGATGCGGGGAAGGGCTCGTTGTGGATGACGACCTCGGGGTAGGTCTTGTCGTCCTAAGGAGGATGTTGTAGCGGGGCTGGTGCTCCTTGATCAGCGAGTTCTCGAGGATGAGGGCCTCGGCCTCACTACCCACGACGACGTACTCTATGCTGCGTATCTGACGCACCAGGAGGCGTGTCTTGGCGCTCTGCACCTCACGCTGGAAGTAGCTGCTGACGCGTCGGCGTAGGTTCTTCGCCTTGCCCACGTAGATGATCTGCCCTCGCTACCTCTGTATAGATAGCAGCCGGGGATCTCGGGGAGGTGGGGAGGATCTTACGTAGTTCGTCGAGCGTCATGCGGGTAGCGTCCCTAGAGCGTGGGGGAGTAGGGATACTGGTGCAAAGGTGCAGAATTCTTCCTCCCGCCTCAGGAGATGCACGGCAGTAGGGGCGGGGGCTGACGCGGATGGCTTGACCGCCCGCCTACCCAGCCTGGGGGCGTGGCGAGGGATATCTGTCAGCTCCTGAGGGACGCCGGTCGGGTGGCTGAGGGATATCGGTCAGTGGGGTTGAGGGCTATCCTCGGGAGCACCCTCAGGAGGGGAGCGGGTCGAGAGCCTCGGGGCAGAGGATTTGGGGGGCTGCGGCTTTTTCGTAATTTAGAGCCTTGATATGTGGGGCCTCAGAGGGCTTTTGCACATGATAGCTACTATAATAAGGTATTAAGATTAAGCATGCAGGATCGCGAAGATAGGATCATAGATATCACGATCGAGGACGAGATGAAGTCGGCCTACATAGACTACTCTATGTCGGTCATCGTCTCCCGTGCTCTGCCTGATGTGCGTGACGGCTTCAAGCCCGTACATCGTCGTCGTGCTCTATGCAATGAATGAAGGCAGGAATACCTACGAGCAAGCCTACGCGTAAAGTGCGCCAGCGCCGTCGGGCAGGTGATGAAGTACTATCACCCCCACGGGGACTTCTCCATCTATGGGACGCTGGTACGCCTGGCTCAGCCGTGGAACCTCCGCTACCCCCTCGTCCAGGGACAGGGTAACTTCGGCTCCATCGACGGGGACTCGCCCGCTGCTATGCGTTACACCGAGTCGCGCCTGAATAAGCTCGCCAGCGAGATGCTGCGCGACATCGAGAAGGATACGGTGAGCTTCCAGAACAACTTCGACGACTCCGACGGGCCCACGGTACTGCCCGCGCGCCTCAACCTCCTGGTCAATGGCTCGGCAGGGATCGCCGTAGGTATGGCCACCAATATGGCTCCGCACAACCTCGGGGAGTCCATCGACGCCTGTGTCGCCTACATCGACAGCAAGGGCGAGATCGACGTGGCTGGCCTGATGAACTACAGCTCAAGGCCCCCGACTTCCGACGGGAGGCTTCATCTACGGCTATGCTGGAGTCCGTGAGGCCTTCGAGACCGGCCGTGGCCGCATCATCATCCGCAGCCGCTGCGAGATCGAGGTGCACAACAATCACGAGCGCATCATCGTCACCGAGATTCCCTACCAGGTCAATAAGTCCGAGCTCGTCAAGGCATCGCCGACCTGATCAATGACAAGAAGCTGGACGGCATCTCGGGTATTGCCGACGAGTCGAACCGCAAAGGGCATACGCATCGTCATCGACGTCAGCGCGATGCCAACTCGGGGCGTCGTCCTCAATAAGCTCATATAAGATGACGGCGCTGCAGAGTCCTTCAGCGTCAACAACATCGCTGGTCAAGCAGCGCCCCTGAGGACAGGCAGGGTCGCCCCCAGCCGCTGAACCTGCGCGACCTGATCATCACTTCATCGAGCACCGCCACGACGTCGTCTACCGCCGCACGCAGTACGACCTGCGTAAGGCCGAGGAGCGCGTCCACATCCTCGAGGGCTGACTCATCGCCGTAGAGCAATATCGACGGTCATCCGCATCATCCGCGCTGCGAGCGAGCCCTCAGGAGGCCATCGAGCAGCTGATGGCGCACTTCAACCTCGCTCCTGCAGGCACGTGCCATCGTAGATATGCGTCTCGCGAGCCCTCACGGGACCTCGAGCGCGACAGAGCTGCGTGCCGAGTACGAGGGCCTTGGTCAAGGAGGATCGCGCACCTCAGGCGCTCTGGCCGACAAGGGAGCTGCGCGCCGCCCTCATCCGTGAGGAGCTGCTGGAGATCGCGAGAAGTACGCCGACTGAGCGTCGCAGCGAGATCATCTACGCAGCCGAGGAATTCAATCCGAGGACTTCTACGCCGATGACGAGATGATCATCACCATCTCGCACCACGGCTATATCAAGCGTACGCCGCTGAGCGAATTTCCGCTCTCAGGCGCGCAGCGGTGTCGAGTGCCGAGGGCAGCGACACGCGCGACGAGGACTTCATCGAGTACATCTACTCGCCTCGATGCACGCCACGATGCTGCTCTTCACCCAGATGGGCGCTGCTACTGGCTCAAGGTCTACGAGATCCCCGAGGGGCGAAGAACGCCCATGGCCGTGCCCCCGTGCAGAACCTCCTCAACTTCGAGCCCTGGCGACCGCGTCAATGCCTTCATTCGTGCAAGAACCTGACGAGGATCAGGACTTCGTCAGCTCACTTTCTGCTCTTCTGCACCAAGCGCGGGGTCATCAAGAAGACCCTGCTGGAGGCTTTACTCCCGCCCCCGTGCCAACGATCATCGCCATCAACCTCGCCGAGGGCGACCAGCTGGTGGATGTCGCGCTGACCAACGGGCGCAAGGAGGTGCTCATCGCCAACGCAACGGCCGCGCGTGCGCTTCGCCGAGGATGCCCTGCGTGCCACTGGGCGTAATGCTATGGGGGTACGTGGTGGCTGACGCTCGACGAGGATTTCGGCCGACGAGGTCGTCAGGATGCTCGCCGTCGAGGCCGACACCGAGGCCGACTCGAGGAGACCATCCTCGTAGTCAGTGAGCAGGGCTATGGCAAGCGCTCCTCGTCGAGGACTCACCGCAGACCAACCGCGGCACCAAGGGCGTCAAGACGCTCAACATCACCGACAAGACAGGTGAGCTGGTGGCCCTTCAGCGCCATATACCGATGAGCATGACCTGACGGTCATCAAACCGCAGCGGCATCACCATCCGTGTCCATGCCCGCGACATCAGCGTGCAGGGGACGCAGCTACGCAGGGGTACGCATCATCGACCTCAAGAAGCGTGGCGATGAGATCGCCTCTGTCTGCCGTGTGCACGACCGAGGAGGACGAGGCCTCGAGCTCTCTGAGGAGCTAGAACCAGACAGCTACGTCCGTAGCCCCTAGAGCCTGCTGAGGCTAGCCACTCAGGTCAGCTCTCCAAGAGCTGCTCGACAGAGCCATGGACGAAAGATCTCAATAAGTAAACATCACACTATCATTAAAGAGAAACCACAATGAAGAAACTACTTGCGCTGTGAGCTCTCGGTCTGATGAGCGCAGCGGGAGCCCTGCCTGTGTGGCCAGTGCTCAAGGCCGCGGAGAAGATCGCAGGTGCTGGTGATAAGGCGGACTTCGCCGAAGCACGCCGCCTCACCAAGGAGGCTCCGGCCCAACGATGGGACGAAGAACGACCCCTATACCTGGTACGTCGCTGGTCTCATCGAGCGTGAGCACTTCGCTGAGCAGAAGACGCTGCTGAACAAGGAGGCCGACCAGAGCACCTGTCGTTCACCGCCCTGGTCGCTGTCCCCGCGTGGATGCAGCTCTACCAGCTCTGGAGCCAGCCCGACGATAAGGGTAAGGTGTCGCTGAAGTACGTCAGAAGGCTAAAGAGAGCCCTCCACCCGACTACCAGCAGCTCATCAATGCCGCTCCTACTACTTCGAGAAGAAGGACTACGCACAGCTGCGGACGCCTTCGGCAAGTTCCTCGACGTCAAGCGCTCGCCTCTTCGCTGACGATAAGATGCTGGCGGTCATTGGCTCAACACGATGAACATCGCCTACTACGCTATCGCCTCGGCCTACCACCGCAGGAGCACCCACGACGGTCGAGCTGTACAGAAGCACGGCGACATCGCGACCAGCAGAAGGAGCTCCCTACAGATGATAGCTGCCTCCTACCTCAACGCTAAGGACAGCCCTCAGCGCTATCCCGTGCTGATTGAGGGGACAAGCTCGCCTCGAGATCCCCTTCTTCGTGGCCAACATCGTCACCATCTATCAGAATCAGAACAAGGCGAGGCTGCAAGTACCTCGAGAGCAAGCTGGCTACCAACCCCAAGGACGCTATGGCCCTGCTCATGATGGGTAACTACTACGAGCGCACCGACCTGAAGAAGGCCCTCGGCTGGTACTACAAGAGCGCCCTGGCTTAGCGCTGATGGCAATGCGAACCTCTACCTCGGTCAGGCCCTCTACAACGCTGCGGCTAAGATGTACGAGAACCCCAACATCACCCAGGCTGAGGCTAAGGTAGCCGATGACCTCCTCAAGGGCAGCTATCCCTGCTCTGGGATCGCCCTGAGACGATGCCCGACAATGTCAAGGGGCTCCCTCGGTAGGCGTCTACTACCAGCAGAAGCAGGAGGACAAGAAGGCTGCGATCGACAATGGTACGCTCGAGGTAGGTGAGCCCAAGTTGGGTGACCTCACGGCGCTCATCGAGTCCATCGACTTCTCCAAGCCTGCCGCTGGGCTAAGGCCGCTGAGCTCCAGCGAGCCCGTCAAGAAGGCTGCCCCCGCTAAGAAGGTCGCTAAGCAAGTAAACACCTGATCTGAGCGGGCCGACTCGGCGCAGAACAGGGTCGAGCCCACTGCCCCTCAGGGCTAGAGGCCACGTCATCTCCCGAGGCGGCGTGGCACCTCTCCCTGCTCCCGCGTGAGACTATGGAGGGCGGGCGAGACTGCACCTTAGCTCAGGCCTAGATTTGGGCTAGGTGAATCCCGCGAGAGCGCTTCGCAACACTTCCGCAAAGGTTTGCGATGGGATTAGGAGGAAAATAGAGGTGAGAATGAAAACTAAATGCACGCCTAGAGGCGATTGCTCATCTCATATGGACGCGCAGCAGGCTAAAGGGCTCAGTCCCGGTCCTGCGAGGCGCCCAAGTAATACAATATCTAACCTCGTAAAGCATCACCTGAGATGATGAGAGAAGTATCTAATGGCACTCGCTTGCCGTCCTCGCCTCAGCCTCAGCGCCTATGCAGAGCCCCACTAAGGCTGAGGCCGCAAGGAAAAGGGAGCGAGCTGCACGACGCCAGAAGGACAAAAGGGCTGCGCTTGCCACACCGCGCTAGGCTTGCGCCTGCGCTGAGAGAGGTGAACTGCACCTGCTTGCGCCCAGGACGCTGCGAGGCTCAGGAGATGCTGGCTGCAAGAAGGAAGGGCAGTGCTGAGGAGAGTCAGAAGTGCGACAAAGCAGAACGGCCAGAGTGCTGCTGCAGGGAGGTCAGAGGTGCGACAAGCAGAACCTTGGTCAGAAGTGCTGCAGAGGAGGTCAGAAGTGCGACCAAGCAGAACGGCAGGAGTGCTGCAAGGAGAGGTCAGAGGTGCGATAAAAGTAAGCACGGTAGCCTCACTGCACACCACTTACCTGAGATTACAAGAAGCGGGCCCAGGCATCCATTTGGATGCCTCGGGAGGCTCACTCTACTATCCTTAGCCCTTACCGAGGCGAGACCTTGCAATGACTCAGGGAATGAGCCTAGAGCCGAGTGGGGATGCACTGACCGACTCGTGGTTGATCACGCGCTGAGTAGCGCCCTCAGCGAAGACGCTCGCCGTAGAGACTATCCGGATCTTGTCCGGTGCTTGCGCAAGGGGGTGGAGTCAGGTGAAGATGATCTCCTTCAGGGCAGAGGCATTGGTACGGCTCCGTGGCGGGATCGCTCAGCGCAGCATGGCTGGCGATAAGCGCGGACACTGCGAGCACCGTTCTTGATCCCAGCATCAGGTCAGCGGCCTTACAGATCGTCCCAGTCGTGTCGACGATGTCGTCTGCGAGGATCACATCGCACTTGCCTCGACCTCACCGATGATGGTCATCTCTGGCGACTTCGTTGGCCTTGGCTCCCGGCTCTTGTGACAGATCACCATGGGTGCCCGAGGAACTTTGCGTGGGAGTTGGCACGCTTGGCACCACCGACGTCAGGCGCTGGCGATGACCGTATTCTCTAAGATCCGAGGCTCTGGCGTGGGTGATCGACGAAGACCGTAGAGGAGGCATGGGGTGGTCGGCGGGTACGTTGAAGAAGCCCTGGATCTGAGTCGGCATGAGGGTCCATCGTGATTGAGGGCGCGTCACCCCAGCCACGCGCTGGGCATGTCGGCGGTGGGCTTAGCACCGATCGACACACGAGGCTTGTAAACGCACGATCCTGACGGGCCCAGCACAGAAGTAGATGACGGCGGCGATGCTGGTGTGCCGAGGCGCGCTTAGCGGCGTCGATCATGGCAGCAGCATCCATCGGAGTTTGTCGGAGGAGGGTGGGTCGACTGCACGAGAACATCGCCACCACGGATGCTGTGCTTGCAGTGAACCAGAGAAACTCTCCGTCGGCGGAAGTGCTCTGCCATGTCGCTCGGGTTAATGCCGAGCCCCTCGGCGATCTTAGCCGCGAGTCAAGCGATGCCGAGCCAGCAAAGATGGCTTCGTTGTTGGTATCAATACTCACTGATGTATATGAAGTTATAGCGGTAAGGGACAGGGCGTGCCTATAAAGGGTTACTTGCGTCGTAGTGCGAGTGCGACACGGGAGGGAGGTAGAGGAGAGCTCCTCGAGGCCGCTGAGCTCTGCCTGCTGCTCCCTCGAGGGAGGGGCTGTGTCAGGTGCTCTGGCTGGTCATCGACAAGCTCAGCCCAGCCACCAGAGGCCTGGCAGCATCGCTATCGAGGACAATGTGATAGCTGCCAGCAGGCTGCAGTCGGTGAGTCGGTGCCGCGACTGTGTGGGTGGAGTAAAGACAAGAGCGATCGCCCACGACCGAGGCCCGGCACCTGATCCTCATCGTGAGACCAGTACCTGCGTGAAGGCTTGAGCTTAGCGAAGTGCCTGCTGCTGCCTTGAGCGGCTCCGGGCATCGCGTGGTCGAAGCTCTGCCGGTCGTGTGGAGAGTAAGGTCGCGTGTTATCAGCTACCGCTCTCCACTGACGGCAGAAGCGTAGTGCGAGACCAACTATTGCCTTCGCGAGGAAGAGTCGATCCTCAGGGTGACCGAGACTCGGTGCCCATGAAGTTGAGGTAGCCGCCGTTCGTCGTCGAGGCCGAAATAAATGGCCAGACGGATCAGCTTGTGCAGGGCGACGGCACGGGCCGGTGATGATGCTGCGCGACGGACGGCTCCATATGCCAGTACATGTCGGCATCCGCTGGAAGGCAGGAGATGAGGTCTGTGTCTCCTGCGGGGGCTTGGTCATGGCTCTCGGCGGCGTGATGATCTTTCGTCATCTGCATGACGATTGAAGTCGGCAGCTCGTGCCAGATCTGGCTCCAGGCGTCCAGGCTTCGTCAGAGGCGCTCGCTCGATGAGCTGCGTCCAGAGTCGGGGATGTTCATCGCCGGGCGGTAGTCGAGCCGAAAGCCGCCGTCCGCCGATGGAAGTGCCGCGAGACACTGGCATGCCGCTTGGGCCTCCTCGGCGATGGTGATGGCCTCAGGATGGATCTGGTGGATGGGCTGTTGGCTACAGCGTCAGGCCAGGCCATGGCGTCAACATCCTGATGCCCATTGCAGATGAAAGTCGGCGTGGGTGAAGTTCTCCCCGAGGCCCGCGGTTGTCAGTGAGGGCATGGAGACGCATACGTCGAGAGCGAAGCCGTCGAGTTGAGAAGACATCAAGCCAGTATTTGCAGTTGGAGAGGAGAGTGGGCGACGTTGTGCTTGCGCCGTCAAGCCGAAGTAGAGCGGGTCCCAGGCAGGGGTAGCTCTCCGCGCCCCTTCGTGGAGAGAAGGCGTACGCGAGGCCGTCGCGTCTTCGCTGGGCCCCTCGGCCTCGTTCTTCACTGGCATGGCTGTGGACGGGAGTCCATGATGACCTTGCCAGCCCGAGGCGGTGCGCCTCGTCGATGAGGTGCCTTCCAGTTTCGTCCTGGGGTGCCGAAGCGGCTGCTGGGGGCGAAGAAGTTCGATGCCTTGGTAGCCAGAAGGAACCGTAGTGATTGCTCCTGTGCGGCCATGATCTGGATGGCATTGTGGCCTGGCTCCCGCGATGCGGGGCAGCACGTCTTGCGGGAAGGCTTCGTAGCTATTCACCTTGCCCTCCTCGGAGGACATCCCGATATGACATTCGTAGATCAGTAGTGGCTCCTCGCTGCGGCTGAAGACGCGGGCAGTGGCGGGGGTGTAGGCCTCCTTGGGATTCCCATGCCTGTGCGCTGAGATGCCCGTCTGCTCGTCCTGTATACTACGCTCGAGTAGCCCAGGCGGGACTACGCTCCCCACAGCCATGGCCCGAGTGCACGAAGAGGCGGTAGTGGTCGCCGTGGCTGAGGCCCTGCTCGGCTACCTTGATCTCCCAGCTGCCATGTGGTCGTCGATGGCTTGGCTTCCAGACCGACATGACCTGCCAGTCATTGAAGGGCCGATGAGGTAGACACTCTGGGCTCCGAGGAGGAACTCGCGCGCAGGGTCCAGCAGCCTCGTTCGTCATGATGTGAGTCCGCGTAGAGGTAGCCATCGGCGGGCGTCTGCTCTGCGATATATCTCGCCCTGGGTCAGCGAGCGCTCACGAGGCATGGGTGAACTCCATGCGGCGACGGATCGCGCTCTTCGTGGGACTTGAGCCAGGGTCATTGCTTGCGATCTTTGTCATGGAGACTTTCGTGTGTCCCACCTGAGGGACCGGTGAGTGAAGTGTAGTCGTTACTTGATGTTCAGTACCTTGAGTGTCGAGGGGAGACTGGCTAGGAGCGCCTTAGCCAGCGCTCGAGGTGTCCTGCAGAGCTCGCCGCTGTTGATCGCCAGCTCGCAGCCCTCGAAGGAGAGTCTGCTAGCTGCTGGCTGACGATGCGTTCGCCCTCGTGGTGTGAGGCCCTCATGCTGCAGCTGCTCGGAGACTGACGAGATTTGCAGCTGCGTGCCGTTGTTCTGCGCCATGGTGCGGGCGCCGGGCAGCGTGCGCAGATCCTGCTTGTCGAGCTGAGATAGAGGACGATCTCCCTGGGCGTCTCGAGGCAGCGGCTCACCAGGATCTACCGAACAGGAATTGCACGATCGATGAAGAACTTGCATCTTGTCGCGCTAGCATGCCGTGGATGGACAGCAGCCTCGGTCGTGTGCACGGAGAAGGCTCCGACGCGTCGGCGCATCTCCTCGCGCATGATACGTGCCTCCTGGTCGTCTGCCTCGGAGGAGAAGCGTGTACGCCTGCCCCGACGATGTGGGCAGGTTGTATGTGCGGCTCCTGCACGAGGCTTCGTGAGGATGGTGCTCTCTACCTTGTCCGAGATCTGATAGGAGGGTCTCGATGGGCTGGAGCAGAGTTGCTCCGCCTCGGCAAGGATGGGGCCGAAGCTATCGGCGGAAGTGCTTGTCTGCGTCTATAGAGTTGATGTCCTGGTCGGTCGTGATGTGCAGCCGTGACGTGAGATGTGCCTCGCCACGGCGTAGTGGCTGGTCCGTCAGGCGTAGCGGCGTGACGCCCGAAGCTTGGACGCCCGGAGGAGCAGCGGCTTGGGCGAGGGCCTCATCGAGCTGCTCGATGCGGTCATATGGCGACGCTCTGGGATCACTTATTGGCCCAGTTGGTGGGGGTGCTGCATAGGCATCGTCATCACCGTAGTGATTACGGTCATCAGCACTAGGACGGCATAGATGGCAGGGGCAGGATGCGCATCTCGTAGCTATACAGTACGACGAGCTCCATCAGCCCACGGTATTCCTGAAGGCTCCGAGATATATGACTATTCTTCGGCGACTCCGCCACAGGCGCGTGCTGCGATGTAGGTACGCCTGACCTTCCCCACCGCAGCCACTAGTGAAGAGTCCTAGGGAGAATCCACATCTCGGGGCTGTCGATGAGGCCCAGCTCAGTCTGGAGACCACTGGAGACAAAGAAGAGGGGGAGGAAGAGTAGCAGCGCCACGTCCTCGACCTTGTCCGTGATGATCTTACTGGAAGGATAGGTCCTCAGGCGCGGCGAGGCCCCAGCATGAAGGCGCCGAAAGAGGGCGTGCATGCTCAGCAGCTCGGTGATGAGAGAGGAGAAAAGTAGGAGGATGAAGATCACCCCGACCATACCATGACTAATGACCTCCGTGTTGTTGTAGACCTTACCTGCAGCACGGAAGAGCGGGCGGATCAGCCCAAACATCAGCAGTAGATATACGACGAGGAGGGAGGTTGCTAGCCTGTGGAGGCAGGCCTGCTACCGAGATAGCGATGATCGCGCAGCATCAGCCAGGCCGTGATGTCGCCTGCGGCGGCTGTCGAGGCGAGGCTTGCCGAGGTGGGTACGCAGTAGATTGTTCTCCTGGATGATGCGTGCCAGCACGGGGAAGGCCGTGATGCTCATGGCGATACCGATGAAGAGCGCGAAGGGGACGAAGCCCGTATAGCTCGCGGCGTACTCGGTATAGATAGGTATAGCTAAGGGGGAAGGAGAGGACGAAGGGGAGGAAGATGCCGCTGTGGCTTATGATGAGGCTGCCCTTGAGCTGGCGGCGGATGTCGCTTAGGCGGAGCTCCATGCCGACGACGAACATGAAAAGGATGAGTCCGAAGTTGCTCAGCAGCTGTACGTTTGGGAAGGCTCTCGTGGGAAGATCGTGGCGAAGGCCTCGGGGGCTAAGCGGCCGAAGAGGAGGGGGGCCTAGGAGGATCCCACTACGATCTCGCCGATGACGGCGGGCTGGTGTAACTGCAGAAGTCCAGCCCATTATGCGCGCGGCCATCAGGATCACCAGGATCTGGATCAGCAGCAGCCCGATGGTAGACTGCAAGTGGTGCTGTACGCTAGCTGTGAAGTCGTCGAAGACCCTTGCTCCGCTCGTTGCTGCCAGCTGCGGAGTGCTGCTCTCGGCGAGATTCTCCGCCCTAGCGGCGCGTGCCCCCAGAGGGCTGCTACCGATGCTAGCAGTGTGATGATGTAGAATACAAAAGGCCAGAGACCTCTTTGCTTGGGCATATATCTCCTTCTTTCTTGTTCCGTCCTAACGCTCAGTCCGTGCTAGGCGTCTCTTACTAGCTTCAAAGATACGCATTCTTGGCGTCACGGCGTGAAGAACAAGCAATTTGCTCAGGGCTGACCCATAATAGTGTATGCCCTTACTAGAGCTCGAGGTCGAAGAGTGGTATCGGGTTGAGCTTGGCCAGCAGCATCTGTACTCGCGGGACCGACGCGCTTACGGGTAAGCTGATGGATGCTCTTCATCCCAGTCCAGCCCTTGAAGGTGTAGTAGTCTTCAGCGTCCTTCAATTGTCTATCTTTATGGTTGATAAAAAGGGATAGAGATAAACTATGGGTGTACATAGACAGTAAAAGATAAACCAGCTGCTTTAGCTTGGACAAAAGTGCGGGCTCTTCTTCTTGAGCAGGCTACATGACCAAGGCTATATCTTTCAACTCCTGATGCGCTATCGGTAAGCCTGGGGGCTTATAAGCTCTGTCAAAAGGAGTTTATTATGAATAGCCAGCAGTACCACCAGTCGATAGCCTTGCTCATACGCATCATGCCTTCTGTCTGATAGGATTAAAGAATTTGCTGTTCATGGAGGAACGGCGATCAATCTTTTTCATCAAGATAGGTCTCGTTATTCTGTGGATATTGAAGAACTGATTAAGGAGGGGGGATAGAAATTTGTAATTCAAAGAAAACAAAGTGATGAAAATTTCAATAAACGGAAAGAGTGTTTTAGAGCTAAATCAACCACGCCCCTTCCATCGAGAGGATTTTGTTTGTATTAAAGTTGACGAAACCGTAGAGCATATATACATATACAAAGAGAATAAATCTGAGAAGTTTGTTGCGTTTGGATTGACATATCCTAACGACAAAGGGAGTCCCATTAAAAGGAATCGATTCTATTGCGAACAAGCTAAGGCTTCTAAAAAGGACCGTATATGCTAAAACGGGGTATATATCGCATAGAATGGAAATAGCAGGTGAAATGATAACGCCTTTTGTTATCATAATGTGTAAGTACGTGTTCTACTTTGGACTTCTTGCTGGCGATAATTCAAGAGGCCCGGAAACTATGATTCTACTGCTAGGAGTGCGGAAATTTAGACCTAGTGGTTTCAAGCTAGATTACAAGATCGAGGGATAACCATATGAGACAGTAATCATCCCTAACAATTAGTATGGCAACCAAGGACTTTGATAAGAATTTTATGCATCTCATAGAAGATGCACTACACAACGCATTGGAGTATACGGGGTATAGTTCGGACATAGACTATATCTACATCTACATCTCTCTTGAACGATCAGTCCAATACTTGGTGTTTTTCAAGATTAACGAGTGCCTATCGCTTAAACATAAGCTTAATGAATATGCTACCACAAAGCAAATTGATGTCTCTGATGAGAATCAGAAGAGGTTGAATTCAAATGGTAATGCGATCGCTCAGAAAATACGAGCAAGCTTTCAAGATGATGGACGAGAGCTTCCCTCTAGTCTACGGATAACCTATGGGGCAAAGACAGGTAAGCTTAACTCTACGATGAGTTATGATAAACTCTTAGATGATGAAGATGCTGATTCACTTACAATGTATTTCCGTTGGTTCGCGGAGGAAGGGGGAGTATTAGAACCTTGGCAAATGATATAGCTAGTTAGCTTCTCAGAGGGTATACAATAAATAGGACATCGTAATGAAAGAAATAACACTCTTAGATGGTGAAGCATATACTATACCTTTTATGTTATCAGCCTATCGAGCAGTGGGTATTTATCGTGATCTAGAGGATGAAGGGGATACATGTTTTTAGGATGCCTATAAGTTTTAAGCTAGATGAAGGAGAATGTCTGCAGTATCCTCTAGAGGATATTCTTGATGAATACTATCTGCATGTATCCGAATTCATCCCCATCTACTGGATCTTATAACGCTGTTGTTTTGGCAGGAGCACTTGAAGATCTCCAAAGGGCTAAGTGTATCTTGGGTGAGAAAATATCTTGTTAAGTCGTTACATAGCTGATGTCGTCTAGCTCTCGGCATTGATGTTCATGACAACTAGCTTTCCTATTCATCCAATCAGACCTTGGTCTATAGCTATACCTGCAAAACCTATGCGGATAAGCATCTTATATGCCAGCATCCTCCTTGCGCTAGGGACTATCGATGCTCCTCACAGACGGGCTCAGGACAGGAGAGAACTCTTCGCTCCAAGTCCCCAAGTACCTACTCCATCGACGAACTGGATCAGCTCTACAGCCCCTTGAGGCGGGACAGCTTCATCCTCCTGATGGGCACGATGAGTTTAGGGCGCCGATAGAAGAGCTGTTTTCGGATGAGGAGCGCAGGGCGCATCGGACGCAGATCCTAGAGTACACCTGGAGCTTGAATAAGGATAGTCTGCTGACGGTCTGGTATCTGCCCCTCCGGGATTCACTGAGGGTCCTGCGGAAGTTCAGCTATCCACGCGACGCAGTCTTCTGAAGGCTTTGATCTTGTTTGCATTGAACGAGCATGGAGAGGCTAGTTGTCGTGCTCTAGCTTTTGCCTCGAAGATGGGAGGAGCCCTAGCCGTGCTTGTACCCCTTGGGCTGACGAAGCTACACGAAGCGTAGCTAGAAGCTGAGGCTGTTATTGAGCGTTCGAAGCCTTCACTTAAAGGTTTTACTTCGCTCTTATAGGCGAAGACAGAGGGGCTAGAAGGTCCTCCCGACAGAGATTTAGGTACTCTAAGGATAAGGTTACTAATCTTCCCAGAGAAAGTGGCTAATCTTTGGGCAAAAGTTTAGCCACTTTTTCCCGAAAAGATTAGCCACTTTCTTGATTCATAAGGTACTTTTCCGAAGCAGGCTTAGTGACCCTCGCTCGAAGGGCTTATCTAGACCGCTTGCCGAGTCCCTAAGCCTTGCCCCCAGAGCAGTGATCATTCTGTCGCGAAAAACCTGTAGCTTGGGCCAAGAATAAGTAATCCTATAAATTAAGTACATTAGCAATCAAACTGTAGTTGGATATTTCCAATGATCTTTAAGCATCAAAATCAAACAAGAATAATTCCCACATCTCTGAAGATCCGATAGGACTTATTAGCTCAAATATTGCTTTACATGCATATTCTGAAGATCTAATTATATTCTGGATATTTGGGGTTAGACGTTGAGATAGGAGTAGTCGTCTCCACATAAGGATCATGGATTTAAGAATGGTAGAATCTTGCACGGATATGCTAGTGCTCCTTTAAGCGACAAATTCTCTCTCTTGAGGTACTAAATAGAAGGTCTGGGTGCATTTGGTCTTTCCGATGATGGAGAATCATCAAAGCTGCAAGAGCATATAAGCGAAGATGATATCTGCAGAAAACGAAAGTCATATCTTAAATGAAACAGTTGATGGTTGAAATATGCGGTCTTCTATATGGAGACGAGAAAGGGCATTTTCATCTTGGGACAGTTGTTGAACTTCATATATCCGGTTCTATGAGGAGTTCACAGATGATCCTCAAGCACCATTATCCAGTGAACTTAGGAATAAAAATATTCTATTTACTGTTGAGGTCTTATCCAGGGTCTTAAGGCAAGGGAATTTTATTTATCGCAAGGATATAGATCCTGATAGAGAAATAGATTCCAAGCTGTGGATTAGAAGTCTTGACGGATTTCAGTGGTAAAAGGCTTTTTGAGGGCGAAAATATGAATTGACTTTTTCAAATAACAGGGAGGGAACCTGGAGGAATGCTTTTTGAGAGATTGACCCTTGGTGGCAACCAACAATGCAGGAACCTATCAGGAAAGGGTATTATGGTGTTTGTGATGATGTGCTTCATACAATATCCCAATGAGGATTATAGTCAGTATGTCGATTGAAGTCCCATGATGTACTCTTTTCCTCTACTGAATGAAAGGTTATATCTGAACTATAAGGCTCAACATTACGTTGATCCTATCAAAGGATTTGATGTTTGGTCGTCCTATCCCAAGTGAGTATAACGTCTTCTTTAGTCTATCGCCAATCTTACAGGCACTGAGCAGCTGCTCACACTGTATCATGACATCTTCCCGTGAAGGAGCCTCAGTAGAATCTCAGGAGAAAGATGTAATACTGAAGATAAAGTAAACACTATATAATAAATGGATGAATTGGTTTCTATTGTACAAGCTTGCACAAGATTAGCTTTTAGTAGATTATTTATTAACAAGAAACATTTTACTATTGTGTGTTCTCCTCGTTACAGGTGAGGATATGCTCCTACTATATATCAGCTTGGTCCTGGGAAGCATTGAACAGGGGTGCACAAAACAAGGGCTGAACATCTTCAGGGGCGAGGAAAACATGTGGTCTTCTTGCAGATTCCCCCTACTACGCTTTTGGGAAAGATTCTTTTGCCTGTACGCTTCATTTAGTCTGACCATCAATTGTTGAATTAAGTGATGAAGAGTAGGATAAGAATGGCAAGATAGAATGCTTGCTTATAGACGGGCGATGAAGAATCTAGATGAAGAGAGTTTTTTGGGGTCAGGAGAGCTCGAAAGCAAGTGTATATAAATGTCGAATCAATGCCTTAGAAGAAACAGATGTAATAAGAGCTATAGATTAAATCCCAGCTCAAATTCTAAAGATTGGTTAAGCGATAGCCACAATAAGTATAAATTTATACGCTATCGCTATGCTTGCAGGATGGCAATGTTTTGCTCCATGGTGGAACTTCAGCAGGAATGGAAGGCCAGAGCGGCTGGCAGCTGAGCTTGACCTCAAGGCTAGGTCTTTGATACTAGGAACTCCCCAGGGGAGCAAGTATATTTAGATGTAAGTGTCGTAGATCCTTAAAAAGACCCACATCTGGTCAGGAGAGTATCTCTATCTAAGTTCCCCAAAACTTGGGTAGAGATCTAGATTATATCAAAACAAACAGAATCGAAGATCTAATGCTTATTCCTAATTCTGATAGGTTTCATCTTGATAATGTCAATTTTTGAAATCCCTTTATTAAAAGGCTTGGATAGGTCATGCTCTCAGAGTGAAACATTACGAAAGTTAACCTCTACGAAACTTAGGGCTACTTTCGTTTCATCTGTGAAAGAACTCCTGTCGACATATCCAATTGCAAAATCTATCTCATTTTAGATTTTTTCCTACTCAAAACAAATTAAAGAGAGCAGATCAACTCAGAATTTAACTTCAACCAAGGTTGGAAATGGAACAGATGAATATTTTTAGGATTGAAGTTTTTCGGAATTATAGTAAGCTGTCAAGATTAGTAATTGGTCGTTCGATGGCAATCTAGGCCTTACATTCTTAAGCAAATAGATTCCTTGAGCTTGGATTTTACTCCTTATGAAGAGGATTCGGTTGGGGCATACAGTATCTAAGGATAGTCTCAAGGCTTAGAATTATATATTTAAAGTTGACAATATTCAGTTCTGAATTGCACAATTTAGAATGGCCATGCTAGTGATTCAGTTCCCTGGAGTTCTAGGGTTCTAGAACCTCTCAGAAATCTAGAGGCTCTTACTCTGCAGGGGTAACTCATACTTCATTGATGGGGATCTGAGCTTTTAGAAAAAGGAGAATCTATTAAATATTACAACACTTGGCCCATGATCACATTGCGTATACATAACAAAGTATTTCCTGCTTCGAGTTATTGTGGATACTTCTTTCTCTACTACATCGCTTTGTTTTTTTGTAGTACTTCGTGCAGAGTAAACTGAAACTTCTACTAAAGAAGCAGCAGGGAGGGATGGAAACATTGGAATTGGAGCTGGTCTGTGAATTATGTGGATGGTGAGTAGGGTCTCGATGGGTGTATTACGCTAGAAGTCAGTTGTATTGGGTATGTCTAGTAACTCTCTTCAGTAGCAGAGCTCAAGGTACAGTATGACAAAGTGTTTCCATGTCACACACATTACCACGACTACAACAGGGTTGGGGAGCGGACTACTCTTCTACAGCTCAAGGACGCCCGCAAGGAAGCTGGAACAGGCATGCCCTTATGAGTTCTGCTGCGACAATATGGGCTTGCCCGTGGAGGCAGTCTGAACACAAGATGCTGAGGCTCTTTCTCTTGAACTATCATAGATGCTTGTTTGATGTCAAAGTGCTGTTTATCAGTGTATATATGGGTGTGTTCCTTAAAAGTGTAGTATCATAGGATCTCCCTTGCTATATCCTTATTTGGGTGTATCTTTGGGTGTGTAAACTATACACCCGAGAATTATGAATATCAAGCGCAATATCATCTTTGCTCTGGAGAGCCGGAAGAAGGACGGTGTCCTGATCGTGGAGAACGTCCCTATCCGTATGCGAGTGAATTTTGCTTCCCAGCGAATAGAATTCACCACGGGCTATCGTATTGATGTAGCTAAATGGGATGCAGACAAGCAACGAGTAAAGAACGGATGCACAAACAAGCTTAAGCAATCAGCCTCAGAGATCAACGCTGCACTCTTGGGCTACTACACCGAGATACAAGAGATCTTCAAGCGCTTTGAAGTGGCCGAGGTCATGCCAAGCCCTGCTGATGTTAAGAGCACCTTCAATGCCCGCCATAGGTCTGACGACGTACAGGTGGAACCGACCTCCGATAAGGCCGATACTTCAAACGATTTCTACAAAGTATCTGATGAGTTCGTACGTGTCTGTGGCCGGCAGAACGACTGGACGCACGCCACCTATGAGAAGTTCGCTGCGGTGAAGAATCACCTTAGAGCCTTCCGAGCCGAGCTCAACTTCTCCTTCTTCAACGAGGCTGGTCTGACGGAGTATGTCCGTTATCTGCGGGAAGTCCGCGAGATGCGCAATAGTACGATCGGGAAGCAGCTCAGCTTCTTGAAGTGGTTTCTACGTTGGAGCTTCAGCCAGGGAATGCATAGGAACAATGCTTACGATACCTTCAGACCTAAGCTCAAGGATACGCAGAAGAAGATCATCTTCTTGACTTGGGAGGAGCTGACAAGGCTTCGTGAATTTGAGATCCCTCCAGCGAAGCAGTCGCTTGATCGTGTGCGGGATGTCTTCCTCTTCCAGTGCTTCACTGGACTGCGATACTCGGATGTCTACAATCTCAGAAGAAGCGATATCAAGGAAGATCATATCGAAGTCACTACGATTAAGACTTCTGACAGCTTGGTCATCGAGCTCAATAAGCACAGCAAAGCTATCTTGGAGAAGTACCAGGATGTGGTATTTGAGCACGACAAGGCACTACCCGTGATCACTAACCAGAAGATGAATGAGTATCTCAAGGAGCTTGCCGAACTTGCTGGTATCAATGAACCTATTCGCCAGACCTACTATAAAGGGAACGAGCGTATCGATGAAGTGACGCCTAAATATGCCCTGCTCGGTACGCACGCTGGCCGACGCACCTTTATCTGCAATGCCCTTGCCTTGGGTATCCCTCCTCAAGTCGTGATGAAGTGGACAGGACACAGTGACTACAAGGCTATGAAGCCCTACATCGATATTGCAGACGACATCAAGGCTAATGCCATGAGTAAGTTCAACCAGCTATAAGCCTAAGCAGATTGGCTCTAAGCCTAGCTCTCGATGTCGGTTTGTATTTTCCACTAGGAAGTGCAACACTATAGGCTCAAATTTAGGTAAAATACTTCGTGGGGCATACGATAGCTGAGCTTCTTTTGCGGACGATTATTTAGCCTCCATTCTATCTCTTTGAGATCACCCTTGGTAAGGCCATCGAAGGAGCTGTGCTTTGGCAGGTACTGCCGGATTAAAGCATTGGCGTGTTCGATGTGTGGCTTATCGGTGGAGCGATACGGACGAGCAAAGTAGACAGGCACCCCTAAACCTCGTTCAATACTCCTAAAAGCACTAAACTCCGGGCCATTGTCCGTCGTGATCGAGTGAAGCTGGCTACGCCGCTTGAGGAAGGCTAAACGACGATTCACGGCTCGAGCTATCGGTTTGGCTTTGCGCCCATGAGGAAGAGCTTCTAGGAAGATGTAGTCCGTCTTGCGATCGGTCAGCGTAAGGATAGCCTCACTGCTAGAGGAGCCTAGGATCAAGTCCATCTCCATGTCCCCCATACGCCCCTGCTTGTCGATGATTTCAGGGCGATCGAGAATGCTCTTATACCGTCCCTCGCTTCTTGCTATTGCGAGGTTCAGAGAGGCGTTTGCGACGATACTTCAGACCATGACGACAGTAGCTATATAAATCCCCTCCACTACGCTTGTCGGCGTGTAGCCAATTGTAGATCGTGGTCTTACCCACCATCGCTATACCTTCGAGGCGAAGACGACCCGAGATCTGTTCGGGAGACCATTGTTCCTACTGAAGGAGGCTGGGCTACACGCTCCTGAAGAGTGCGGGTGAAGCGGCGGGGATGCTGTCGCCAAAGCAACTCGCTCGTCAGCGAGCATCTGCGCGTGCTGGGCGCTATAACCACGCTTGTGACTATTGCGACGGAGTTCACGACTAACCGTGCTAACATGCACCTCGATGGTGCGGGCGATAGAGCGAAGGGAGCGACCCTGTTTGTGGAGCTGAGCAATTGTGTGCCTTTGCACCCGATTCAATTGGTGGTAAGTCATTGCAACCTTTAATATACGACCATTGGATCATACAGCCAGTGAGCTCCTTGCGCGCTGGCTGTCTTTTTATACCGACTGTTGCACTTGAGGGTGGAATGTGCAAGGTGAAAAACTTGCAGAAATCATCTCCCATACAAAAACTGTAACTTTGCTATTGATTATTATGGCAATTTTTGTTTTGTAATTCATAGTGTCTTCACACTATGAAGTCACAGCAGAGCTTTGCTAAGTCTTTAATTATAAATAATTAAAAACTCTTTAAACTCGCATTAAGCTAGGAGGGCTTTCCAATAGCATATGGACAGGAATCGTTCAACATATAGGAAGACAACGTTTGACATACCATCAAACCGTAAACTCTGGCTGACATTGGGTCAGTATGATGCACTAGTCGAGTACCAAGAGGTGGCTAGTAGATATTATCTTGGTACTTTCGATGTCAAGAAGGAGTCTTTCGATGCCTTTCTTAGCCGCACTTCTACTGCTACTGGGGTAAGGTTGAATAGCATAAGTCTTGCGAACTTCAGGAAGAAACAATATCAGGGTTATCTTGTGTTCCCGAATGCAAGTTTTGATGAGTTCATTACGGATTTCGTTGATGATGTGAGGTTCTTAATAGACCCTGCTTTTGCATGAAGCAAAATAGATGGTTCAAAGTTTGATAAGCTTTTGGACGCACTTTCGCAAAATGGGATTAGCCCTTCAATTGAGAGGTTTAAGAAAGACCTATATGACTATTACAGGTTGTTGCGTAATGACGTGGCCCATAGCTTGAATCAAGACTACGAGAAAGAATACAAAGCTATCGATAAAATAGCTATTACTGCTTTTTACCCGACTCTCAACGAACCAAATGAAAAAAATCACAGTTGTCGTTTGACGACTTTATTCTATGCACAGCAAATATTAAAAATATTGCAGACCTTTTGACGGTTAGCCTATTACCTCACATTGATTGGAAGCAGTTAGTGCTTAGTAACAAGGACAAACTGATTCCAAAATATGTAAGGTTCCTTCACGGAGGTAGGACAAAAAGACTTCATACCTATGTGTCAAACTGTGTAAAAAATCCTTTATGGATATACTCTTGACAAATTGACAATAAACAATATAATCGACTCATTAGAATAGTGGTAGTTCATCACCCTTCAGGATAGGCACAGAATCGTGGCTATCCTGAAGGAGAAGGCAGAAGTTCGAATCTTCTATCAGTCACTTACAACTCGATTAATGGAAGAACCTATAGTTAACGATACACTGGAACTTGAAGATAATTTGGTAACGGCGCAGCAGGATATTTTCTCGTATTATCGGCGTCTGAGAAATAATCTCTTCTCGGACACAGAGGTCGTGTACGAGACTAAGCTCACTCCTGAACTCTTTGACCTGAAATTGCAACAGCTCTCGCAGGATAAGAAACAGTCGGGTTTGAGAACTTTGTTTTAGTGCTGGCAGCACGACTGGTGACACCAACATAAAAACCGCAGACCGGTCCCGATGGCGGAGGTGATGGTAAGGTGGATGGAGAGACGTATCCTGTCGACAAAGCAATATCAGACAGATGGTGGGTGTCTGAAGGCAGTACTGGCGACCATAAATGGGCGATAGCCATCAGTGTACAGAAGAACTGGAAAAGTAAGATAGAGGGCGATGTCAAGAAAGCTGTAGAGACTGGACGTGGCTATACAAAGGTGATATTCTTCTCTAGTCAGAAAATCAAGTCAAGTAAACGTCAGGAGGTCGAGGATGAACTATCGAAACAATACGGTGTAGCCGTGAGTATCTTCGATGGTAAGTGGTGTCAGTTTGCAGTGTTTGAACAAGGTTGCTATGATGTTGCCACCGAGAAACTGAACTTTTCTGAAGACTACAAGAGAAAGACCGTCAAAGAAGGCACTAATGATAAGCGCAGAAAAGAAGAACTGGAGAAGTTAGAGAATGACTTGCTGTCACGGCAAGTAGAAAGCCTAGATACGGACTATATTGATGACTTACTCCAGTCCTGCCTATTAAGCAGAGGCCTGGAACGTCCTCGGATGGAGACTGAAAGGTCGCTTCAACCGTGCGCAGCGAGAAGCAGAAGTACACGGTACTTCCGTGCAACGGTTCAATATAACGTATAATCATGCTTGGACATCGTTTTTCTGGTTTCACGATGTGAATGCAATGTATGCAGATTATCTGAAGCTAAAGGAGTATGCTAATATGCATACAACTGTGCATACGATAGAGCTGATGGTCAAATATCCTCACCAATTTGGAAAATGCGACAAGAGTAGGTTTGTTTGATTCCGAAAAGGTTCGGGAAGGAAATACAAGATTTAAAGACGATAAAGGAGCGCGAAGATCTGTCGCAGGCGAGCCGTCTGTTCCTCGAACTCTTCTTTTTCTGAACATCGGTTTGCTCCAAATGGTACAATATGCACAAGACCCGACGCTAGAGTTAAAGAAACTGGCAGAACTGATAGAGACAAGTGCCAACTATCCAGACATCAGTTTTGACGCACAGACAACCATAGTTGAAATGATTGGACGCGTGATAGATGATAACGAGGAATATGAGAAACTTATTGACAAGATTTCGGAGATTTCGTCTCTGCGTAAATCTGAGGTAGAGAGTGCCCTAATACATTTCAATCGTGCACAGACCTTGATAGACAAGCAGCAATACAAGCCTGTGGTAAAGCATTTGGGGCACTGTGTACAGGCATTCATGAAAGAAGGCTATGAGACCGAACTGGTGAAAACATACGGCTATATGGGCATAGCTTTTTATAATCTTGAACTGCCTTACAGTGCAAAGGCGTATTTGGTAAAGGCTGCGTCGATACTTGTCAAAGAGTTCTTTACGCAAGGTACTATCAGTCATCTGCTGATTACCGTGCTATGGAAATTGTGTGAAATAGAGCTGATGATAGGCCGACTTGTGATGTATCTCAACTGGAGAGAACTGTTGTTTATCATTGCCCATAATGGTCAAGAAATAGAGAGTAAAGAATTTGTTGAGAAAGATATATTGTTCGATGGAGGCTGGGCTTGCCATTTTGCAGCAGTCGACCTCACGAGAGAAACTATTTCCGTTTTGCCAGACATTTTTGCACGTTGCGATATGCCCATTTCAGAAAAACTATCTGAAATATGCATTAGGATACCAAGAGTCTGTAGATGAGAAATTCGTAAATTTTATCACTGATGATTGGGGCAAATTGCTCAGGCAACAACCTATACACAAGCAGTTCCTTAACCCTCTTAATATAGCAGAAGAAGGTCAGACCACTATCAGTACATTGGCAAAGGGTTGTCGATTCACTGTCAGGTACGAGAACTCAGTTAGGAGTCAACTGGTGGCAGAGACATTTTTGGCGACAGTTGAAACACTGCTTGCCACTTTTGACACGCTGGAACTTGTGGTAATGAGTCCAGAAATTCAAGTGGAAATTGCCCCAACTGATGAACAATCAGAAATGGAAAGAGGAGAAAACGAAAACCAATATGTATTTAACGTGAACTACGGCACTCTTGATGGAGAAACGTATTGGCACTGTTTTGCTTTCTTTATGGTATATTTTATGTCGCTTAATACTGTGTCGAGCGAAGATGTAAAAGATTTGATAGCACAGCGACACGAAAAAGAAAAAATCATGGACAGAATCATTGCCTTGCTAGAGTTGAACAACGCGGTTTATAATGTGCTTGGCGATAAGTTCAAGTATTCAATCCGTCAATGGGAAAATGCAAATGACAAGACCTATGTATGCAAGGCAGATACAAAGGGAGAAACGTTAACAGATCAGAACCCACATACAGAACAGCGAGGTGTACAAACATTCAGTATCTCCAGCACGATGGAATGGTGGGATAAGGCTGGATGGACTGGGGTGTGCTTCCTGTACGACCAATGGTTTGCGACACCACCTATAGTAGGCCTAGCCTTCAAGAACTTGGAGGCAGGCAAAAGAATCCTCCGTGAATGGAAAGAAAAAAATAGCAAAAGGTCAATCAAGTGTAGAACTGCATCTGATAAGAGGCATCGACAAACAACATCCCTCATGGTATAGAGCGTAGTGGCACCAGAGATACCCTTGGACCATATCACGGAGGGGCAATATATAGCTGTAATGTGTCGGAAGCACACAATGACTCCAAATGACACGTCGAATCTTGATAATTTTGAACGGGTATATTCTCGGTTTGGCAATTGCCAGCTTGTGGCAGTAGCAATTGACGACCAGATGCGTATAAATATGAACATTGATTTTAGCGAAGCCATCGAACTTAAAAAGGTTATCATTACCGATGCAGTGGAAAGTTTCTGCGCATGAACCAACGAGAAATGCATTGGAGTGGGACGATGACCCTATCATTCCTGAGTCAGAGAGCATCAGTGCCCCCGTCATTGAGTTAATGAAGAACTTGCGTGAAGTTCATGATAAAATGGAGAAGAGAATTTTTTAACCGTTTAAGAATTAATTTGGAAATAATCGACTAAAGTCTCCCCACGACAATCTATGAAAGAATCTATATTTGAACTAATATTACTATCAGTTATTATTTAAAAATCATCTCATCGCGATAAAGCCGAATAAAACGGCAAGAAAAACGCCCTTGCGGAGCATAAAAAAATGTCGCAAAAAGGCGTATTTGATAATCAGGGTATATAAAATAGGGCAAACTCCACCTTTCGTCGTTTGACAAGCCCCTGTAGAACTTTGCCTTTGTATCTGCAAAAAGAGACAAATTCACGGTAGAAATTCCTGTCGCCCGACTCTATCTTCCGTAATAATCTGCTCTTGGGATGCTTGCCGTATCCCAGCAACCTGCCCGCACCGACATTGTAGGACAAGACGGCAAGCTGCAGGGCATCCTGCAACAGTCGCACCCAAACATCCTCAAAGGCAGGTTCTCTTTCCCTGTTCTTTTGCGGTTGCTCCAAAGCAAGTGGCGGACACGTTCCACTCTTTGCAATGAAAGCCGCCCGCAGGAGGAAGTCACCGCTTCCGATAAACTCTCCTGCTAAGTCGAAGATGTCGCCTCCTTTGCCGATTCCAAAGTCGAGCCATACATTTTTATTCGTATCGACCTTGAACGAGGGAGTCCGTTCCGTTCGGTAAGGGGCATTGTACCAGAGAATGTCGCCTTTCTACTTTTGGGGCTGAATCCCCATCGCGTTCAGGAAGTCCGCAATGGGGATTTCTCTCATTTGTCGCACGTCCATCAGTCCAGCATGATTTTCAGTCCGATACCGTACTGGGTAGGAAACGCTCCGTAGAGCCACCCCAAAGACAACGCTCCCTACCATAGAACAATAACACCAATCTATCCGTCAGATAAGTCTCCGCCTGCAAGGTAACGGCACCACCATAAAGAAAGCCGTCCTTATTTCGTAGCGTCGAGCCGTCAAAGAGCAGTTTGCACATTCCACCCTCAAGTGCAACACTACAGTCTCAAATTTAGATAAAATACTTCGTGAGGGCGTACGATAGCCGAGCTTCTTTCGCGGACGCTTATTTAGCTTCCATTCTATCTCTTTGAGATCACCCTTGGTAAGACCATCGAAGGAGCTGTGCTTTTGGCAGGTACTGCCGGATTAAAAGCGTTAGCGTGTTCGATGTGTGGCTTATCGGTGGAACGATACGGACGAGCAAAGTAGACAGGCACCCCTAAACCTCGTTCAATACTCCTAAAAGCACTAAACTCCGGTAGATTGTCCGTCGTGATCGAGTGAAGCTAGTACGCCGCTTGAGGAAGGCTAAACGACAATTCACTGACCGAGCTATCGGTTTGGCTTTGCGCCCATGAGGAAGAGCTTCGAGGAAGATGTAGTCCGTCTTGCGATCCGTCAGCGTAAGGATAGCCTCACTACTAGATGCCCCTAGGATCAAGTCCATCTCCATGTCCCCCATACGCCCCTGCTCGTTAATGATCTCAGGACGATCAAGAATGCTTTTATACCGCCCTCGCTTCTTGCTATTGCGAGGTTCAGAGAGGCGTTTGCGACGATACTTCAGACCATGACGACAGTAGCTATATAAATCCCCTCCACTACGCTTGTCGGCGTGTAGCCAATTGTAGATCGTGGTCTTTCCCACCATCGCTATCCCTTCCAGACGAAGACGACCCGAGATCTGCTCGGGAGACCATTGCTCCTGCCTAAGGAGGCTGGCTACACGAGCCTGAAGAGAGCGGGTGAAGCGGCGGGGATGCTCTCGCCAAGCGACTCGCTCGTCAGCGAGCATCTGTGCGTGCTGGGCGCTATAACCACGCTTGTGACTATTGCGACGGAGCTCACGACTAACCGTGCTAACATGCACCTCAATGGTGCGGGCGATAGAGCGAAGGGAGCGACCCTGTTTGTGGAGCTGAGCAATTGTGTGCCTTTGCACCCGATTCAATTGGTGGTAAGTCATTGCAACCTTTAATATACGACCATTGGATCATACAGCCAGTGAGCTCCTTGCGCGCTGGCTGTCTTTTTATACCGACTGTTGCACTTGAGGGTGGAATGTGCAATCCTCTTGGCGATCGTATTGCTTTCCTATCTCTTCTTACGGAGCTACTAGCTCCATACTCCAATGAATTTATACTGGTCTCACTCCTTCAGTGCACGCTGATCGGACCTCAAATATCCTCACCATATCAGTAGTCAGCTCGGGTGCGTATCGGAAGCTCATCCCCGAGTAGCTAGCCCAACGAGGAGAGCCCTGTCGCCTCAAGGGAAGATCTAGTAGGTCGTCAAGCAAACTAACCGGGGGTGGTCTCGATAACCCACGATAGGTCGTTAAGGTGACCCATTCACGGGTCCCTCCAGCGACCCGTAATGGGTAACTAGTTTACCCGAGCTACTGGACCTCGGGGCGTATACGTGAGGCGGCGAATGAACACGCCCAGGTAAGCTTCCGCTACAACAGCCTCGGCTTGCCTGTCGAGGAGCGTTGTGATGCACATCTCATCGAGCGAAGCTATGATAAACACGGACTTATCATATCTTTACGGAGTAGTCTCGGCGCTCAGCTCAGCTATGAGCGTAATGCTTATGGCGAGCTAGTTTGCTTCAGAGCTGACGAAGCAGAAACGAATGCACGCTTCACCAGCGAGCACCAGTACGATAGTCTAGGGCTTTGAGTTGGAGCGTCTCCTACCAGGAGGCGTTAGTCAGAGCTTTGCCCTATGACAACATCGGGCGTTTGGTCGATAGCAAGACCCGGCGCTCTGCGGAGCAGCGCCGCTCCCGCCACTACCGCTGAGGCAGTGCCGATCATCTCCTCTCGATCGAGGATGACCGCTACGGCCTCACTCAGTATAGTTACAGCCCCTCGGGCGAGTTGACGATGGCTACTTATGCCGATGGCACGAAGAAGTATCGTCTTTCTGACAAGGTGGGCAATCTGTATAATGATCCCGACAGGAAGCTACGCAAGTACCTCGAAGGAGGTCGTATCGAGAAGTCGGGAGAATGGACCTTCAAGTATGACAAGGATGGACAACTCATGAGAAGTTACGAGGTAATGCTGGCTTCTTCGGTACGAAGAAAGATCGCTGGGAATACTGCTGGACTCAGAATGGGATGCTGGAGGGAGTCCGCTCGCCTCATCGCTATGGGCAGTGGACGCGCTTTACCTACGATGCCTTGGGTCGTCGCCTGACGAAGCTCGGGGATGCGACCTTCCACTACTTGTGGAATGGTAATGTGCCTCTTTATGAGTGGCGAACGGGTGAGCGCTATGAGGATGGTGGTCTAAAGTCCCTACAGCGAGGATCTGAAGACTTGGCTCTTCGAAGAGAGCTTCGTACCGCTGGCTCTCATCCAGGATGGCAGGGCATACAGCATCGTCTGCGACCAACTCGGTACGCCCACAGAGGCGTATGACGAGGAGGGCAAGGAAGTGTGGTATCGTCGCTTGGATATGAATGGGAAGATCCTTGAGGAGACTCAGCCTGGACTGAATCCCGAGGGGCTACGTGTCGATACCCTTCCTCTTTCAGGGACAGTACTACGACTACGAGACTGGGGCTGGCGTACAACCGTTTCAGGTACTACTCACCAGAATTGGGGAGATATATCTCGGAGGACCCAATACGACTTGCTGGTGATGTTGCACTATTTGGATATGTGGAGGATGTAAATAGTTGGCTTGACATACTGGGGGTTAAGAGCGGGAATATCTCCTTTCTTCCCCAAGTTCTTCATCCGGAAACTGTTTCAGCTAGCAATCCAGGAGGGACATTTACAGTTCCAGCCAGTGGAAATTACCATGATGATAAAGTTGCATTATACGCAAAAGCAGGTCTTTCAGAATCTTTTTAGCTCGGATTATATAGCCCACCGTATAGCTACGATAAAGAGACGAACACGATGGAGATGCAACTTGTCCACAAGGAAAGTCATAAAGCTGTGTCCCATAAAGGAGGAGTTAAAGATTATGAAGATCAGACAGGCCAGAAATACAAACGTAATAGCTATGCTAAATAATCTGCTTATTGATAACATCACAAACAAGCAAATCATAGGGGGTCCTTTACCTAAGGATATGATTGCAAAGTTCTTCATTGAGTGGAACTTCTCAGGGAAAGATGCATACATCGATTTCTTATCTCAATATAATGGCTTATTTTTTCCCGAGGGATTGCTTCTTGAGGCATCAGCACACGACATTGAAATGGAGGTGGAGACATTCTACGATCTTTGTGGAAGACTAGAGCGCTACTGGGATATTGCAAAAGATAATGTAGACATCCCTAAGAAATTTACGATGTCGCACATCCCTATAGCAGACGATGCAGCAGGTAATGAGTATTGGATAAACCTGATAACAGGAGAGGTCGTATTCATCGAAGTTGAATATGGGATTCCAGAGGGGGTACATATTGTCGCTGATAGCTTTAGTACATTCTACTCTGCTCTACGTCCAATGCATTAGTGCAGGGGGATTGGGCTCCCTCAATGTCGGGTCTAACGGCTATGAGTATTCCCCCCACTTTAGCTCAGAGCGTCAGTATGACAGCTTGAGCTTTGAGTTGGAGCGTATGCTCCCAGGGGGTATCTCGCAGAGCTTCGCCTATGACAACATCGGACATTTGGTCGATAGCAAGACTCGAGGCTCGGCAGAGTAGCGACCCTCACGCCTCTACAACTGGGGCAGAGTCGATAGATTCCTCTCGATGAAGAATAGCCGCTATGGGTTGACCCAGTATGGCTACAACTCCACGGGAGAACTGGCGATGGCATGAAGGAGCATCTCTTAGATAGTAATTTCAAGATTGATAAAGTAATAGATGGCCGGGTATATGGACAGAGCTAATGCTCTCTTTCTAGGCGTGTGCCTTTCAGTATGTCTTGTCGTTTGCTCTTGTCGTGGTAAAGAGCAACGAGCAGCTCATAGAGTATGTCCTGTGACTTATATGCCCCAGGAATTGGATCAGCTCTATCAGCCTCTTTGCCGGGATAGCTTCATCTTGCAGGAGCTACATGATGAGTTTAGGAATCCGACAGAGAGGCTCTTCCCTATGGGGGCAACGGATGGCTCATAAGACCTGGATCTTGGAGTTTACGTGGCGGGAGAAGGCTGATAGCCTCATCACCGTTTGGTATGTAAGAGAAGCTGACACGCTGAAGAAACTGAGACACTTCAGATTCTCAGAGCATCAAGAGTTCTAGCCATTGATCTTTCCTGTCCCCTTGGTTACTATTCTGATTCAGTGAAGTAAAAGAAGTGTAGCTTATGAGTATGTTCACGAAGATTCTTCAGGTTTCTTGCCTTATCTCTAGTCTCCTCGCTTGCACAGGTCCTAGTAGGGAGCAATCGCAACACATACTGCCTCAGAAGCTCCCGATCAGTTACACACCTATGGAACTGGATAGCCTCTATGAGCCACTTTATCGGGATAGCTTTATCTTGCAGGAGAAGCATGATGAATTTCGGCATCCCGTGGAGCAACAGTTCCCCGTGGAGCAGCGCTTAGCACACTATCGTGGATCCTGGAGTTTACTTGGAGAATTAAAGCTGATAGCCTCATCACAGTTTGGTATATCCGCGAAGCCGACACACTAAGAATCTTGGATCGGTTTAGATACTCTGAGTATGATGAGTTCTAAGCACCTTCCTACTCCTTGATTAGATGGCTGAGATTGGCATCATTCTTAATCCGCTCCATCTTGCTGGCGACAAGGCTTGGTGTCTCCTGCTTCACGCTTATAGATGAGCTTCGATGGTCTCTCTGGGACCATCGGAGCCATCTTCGTTAAGGAACTCTGGACTGACAGAGATAGATTGGTAGCTCCTAGGCTATATCAATGTTTCATCATGCCCGAATGCTTAGCGTTTATCGCTTTTGATAATCTAAGGTTAGCTCAATAGCCTGTTGCTCAAGGATGATTATTTGCTGGGAGTACTGCTCTAAGCGTTGAAGCATTACCTGTGCTACTTTGACCGAGTGGTAGCTGTTGATAGCCCTCACTGTTTGGTTGTAGAGGATTCCGATCTTATGCACCGGCGCTGTGATGCTGGAGAGTTTACGATAGTACTCCTCTGCAGATTCATCCTCGATGATGATCTTAAAGCTCTCGTCTAGGAGTCGAGCTCGGAGGAAGTCTGATTTTGTCTTTGCTCCCGACCTTCGGTATAGCTCGATGAGCTTCTGCTGGTCTTTGGGGTTGGGTATTCTGATGTGCCATCTGTCCCATCGTGGGCAGGTGGCACATCTGCTGTCAGGCTTGTTCTGTTTCATCTTTTGTCTGGATTCATTATCACGACTTCGGAGTGATTGATCCCCCTTTTGGGGCAAGGGTCTTTGTGGTACAAATGGCAATTTGTGGTACAAAGACACACCTTGCCAGTATCAAGAAGGGATGCTTCATCGCCTCTACCGATCACTCTATTTCTCTGGCGCTCGAGCAAGCTTAGGCTCGAGATGTCGAGAAATTAATTAATCGAGATCTCGAGATCTCGAGGTCTCGACATTGACCTCTTCTAATTGCGGAGCTGAGAGCATTGCTTTATCGACGTAGTCCTCGCTTGCGCGGAGTGAGGATCTGCTTCCTTTGCTCCGCTAGAGTGAGATACTCGTTGATGTCTTTATAGGGGAGCGTAGCAGGCTCGCATATCCTTGACGGGTAGGCCAGCGTCGAAGAGTTGTTTCGTTGCTCGATCCCCTGCTTCATCATTATCAAGAAGGCTCTCAATTATAGGGTAGGGATGAAGCGAGGGTATGAGTTTCGGAAGTAGGGTGAGCGAATTGAGAATGATGCTATCAGCTTGCACCTCGGGGTGGAGTTTCCGCCAAGAGAGAAAGTCCATGAAGCCCTCGAAGAGCTGTAGCTTGTGACTATCGGTTCCTTTGATTGTCGTTATGGCCTTTGGGTGCAAAAACAGCCCCTTAAAGTAGGGATTGCGTAGCTCCCATCCGCCAGCGTCATTTTTGGAATCCCAGGGCAAAGAAACACTTCTCGGAGACCCTGTAATAGACTTCTGATAGGAAGGGGGAGACATCAGAGGGCTGTAAACCCCGCTCTGTGAGAGTATAGTAAGAGCTTGGGATGCTTCACGGCTTGTACGCCGATGAGTTCCATTGAGGGAGCTTGTGACCTTACGGGAGTTGTTCCTCCAAAAGAAAAAAAGACGGTGCTAGCCGTACTCCCTTCAGTGCAGCTAGCCGTCTCATAGCTTCTGCTGTGGAACAATGCTGGAGAGCGCAAACGAGGTCAATGATGTCTCCGTGGTCTCCTGTGCCGAAGTCATACCATTGGTTGCGCTCTGCATTGACTTTAAACGAAGGCGTGAGCTCTGTGCGTAGCGGGGAGCAGTACCAATAGTTCACGCCCTTGATGAGCTTTGCTTCAAAGCCAGTTTGTGCTAAGTAGTCCACAATGGAGACTTGCTTGATGTCGTGTAGTTGCATGCTGTTTTTTCTTTGGCGGTTCTTCTTTGGTCGGTCGGACGTTTACTATAGGCACTCCTTCCGTCCGACCATTCTATATTTATGGTTGGTCGGATGGTCAGGGTATATATAGCCTGCGTCCGACCGACCAATTGAAGGACTTAGTGGTGCTGGTCTGAGTTGCAGCGATAGCGTCCTCGCCCCTCTTTGATGATCATTCCTTTGCGGAGGAGGAAGCGAAGGAGCTCTTTGAGCTTTGTCTGTCGGTATGTATGTCCAGTCTCAGCAGAGTAGGCACTGCTAAGTCTGACAAGTGAGATCGCTATATCCTAATTCGGTATCCTGACCGAACACCTCTCGTAAGGCTTTGCTGTGCTCCTCATAGGTGAGTTCTTGGTAAGCGACAACTTGTGGATGTAGGACGGTATAGTCGCTGTCCAGCTTTGGTAAGCAGATGCCTTCGTCTTCTGATAGCCTGAAAGCGAATGGCTGAAAAGCCTTCGAGCGAATGATCGCAGGGGATACGATGCTTCTATCAGCGTCAGCATTGTCTCTGGCAATGAGTAGCACGCTCTCGGCTTTGTTGTTTAGCTCAGTGCCAATGTGCCCACGTGCATTGTCGTCTCCCTTGTTGAGATGAAGGACCGTCTGGATATGGATGTTCTGCTCGCCTGTCCATTGCATTAGGTCTCCGACGAGCTTGGTCGCTTCAGTGGAGCTGTTGATGTCATGCATGAGGTCACGGATGCCATCAATGATGACGAGCCCTACATCAGGGGTGTGGTAGATGGCGTAGCGAATGATGGCCCTACGGATCTCGGGTTCAGCGATGGCTCTCAAGTGGCTGAAGTGTAAATGCTCGGGCTCACGGTCAAGAGGAAGTCCAGCCAAGTGTAAAGATGCGCTGCATGACGAGCTGGCAGTGATAGGGGCTTTGTTCGGTGTCGAAGTAGAGAATGTTGCGCTTGGTCTCAGGAAAGCTCGCTCGATACTCTAGCACCTGCCCATTGATGAGGGCTGCCGCCACTAGGGCACAGACGTTGAATGTCTTCTTGGCTTTTGCCTTCCCCAGTCGAGACGCTGAAGTTGCCGAGCGTGCCAATGATTGCATCCTCCACACGGAGCACTACGGGAGGGAGGGTGAATTCGTCTGTTACTCGGATGAGCGAGCGTTTCCATACCTCCTCCATATCGGGTGATGGATCGCAGGAATGGGTGCAAGCGTTCATCTGCGTCCTCCTGATTTGCGTCCTGCTAGCTCGAGGGCAAGGTCTGCATCGACGATGATCTTTCGTCCGACTTGCGTGATAGCCCGATCGATCTTTCCACTCTGCTTGATGCGATTGGCCGTGGGGAGGCTACACCCAAAAAGTCGGGCCAATCCAGATAGTCCGTAAACGAAGTGTCTTTCTTCTTTGGCAGAAGACATCTCGGATTCTGCTCCCTCTGGTTGCATTACTTTCTGTTGGGTGAGGAAGAGTAGTTCTTCGCCCGTCATCTGCCATACGGGCTTCTCGAGAAGTTCGTGTAGTGTCATAGTTGCTTATACGTTGCGGTGTCAATCCAATTGAATGTATCTTTATGAGTCTTCAAGAGTCTTCAAGCATGGTCTTGAATAGCTCTGACACTGCAAATGTATAGGCGAAATGAGCACGCCGAATAGCCCAGGAAAGGGGAGGATGTATTAGGAGAATGTGGGAAAACAAGCCGAGCCCTTTGGGCTCCATCAAGAAGCTCCAAGGGCTCGTTTATCGTCTTATAGGCTATCGATATTTCTGGGTGTAGAAAAGGGTGTAAATCGCATAACTCGCTGATTTACACCCTTTATTGCTGGAGAGAGAGGATTCGAACCCCGG
>BNJS01000803.1_pt1 | contig 42110 bp, 62 predicted proteins | sample 8540461 | NCBI WGS metagenome assembly BNJS01 (sample SAMD00202454, study PRJDB9452) | human saliva metagenome | isolation source: human saliva | place: Japan
CCATTGACAGAAACCGTTCGGCGTAGTAGCCTATACGAACATGGAAAGGGGGCGTTTCGTTGCCATTTATACCTACAGTTATATTGAGCAGGTTGGACGGGCGAAGCCATACGGCGTGGTATGTCATTTCGTTTCTCGCGCTCGCTGCACTGCTTGTCGTGAGCATCAAGTATCTGCGTAGCAGCTTTTTCCTCGCGCTACCGCGATCTCGTCGTCCTGCTGTTTCTGGCGGTGATCTTTCTCGAGGGGCATACGGTACGGCGACTGCAACCCGCATGAAGAGCGACCGCGAGCAGACCTCACGCATGGCACCAGTTCGTGCAGAGCCTCAGAAGGATCTCGATGTCCCTGTCAGTGATATCAAGGTGAACTCGACCAATCTGAAGCAGGGCATGCTCGTCGATGTGAGGGCGTTCTACGTGATTCATTTCAATGCGGACTTCCCGTCGTTTCAGTATGAACGCACGCACCTCCTGCGGCGGGATATACGCAGATCGTAGATAAGGAGGGGCTGAGATGATCGTCTACTTGACTGGTGCTCGCAAAACTCGCTCTCGGTCTGCTCTGTCTCATCGTGCAGATCAACCTCCTCCAGCAAGAACAGACCTCGCGTCCGCGACCGATCAGGTGCGGAACTACGTGCTCGGCGGCATCATCGGCGGTGTTATCTACAACAGTGCCATCTCTGCTGATTGACTTCCTCCTCGTGCTCGTCGCGTGGACGCTCCTCGTGCTCCTGCTGAAATTTATCAAGGCGAACAACCGCCGCGTCAAGGAGATCGTTGACGCGCCTGCCATCCTCATCGAGCGCGGCAAAATCCTCATGGACGAGGTGCATGCGGCGGGGCCTCCTCGCGCATGATCTCACGCTGAAACTGCGTCTGGCGGGCGTCTACTACATCAAGGATGTCAAGCGTGCCGTGCGCTGAGCCGAATGGACAGACTCACCATCATCCAGTATGGTGAGGAAAATGCGCATATCCGCTCATCCTCGACGGGCAGGTCGATGGGGATATCCTTGAGCTCATCGAAAAAGACCGCATAGTGTCTAGAGCTGCCCTGCGCGATGCGGGCTACGAACTAAAAGATGTCTACGTTGGCTCGAATACAAGGACGAGCGATCTCGCCATCTATCCGTACGCGTGATTGTGAAAACGGCAGAGCCACGCGAAAGTAACTCTTTCGCGTGGCTCTGTATCTATGACAGAAGGCACGGGATCAGTGGATCTCGATCTGCTTGCGCTCGGGCGCATCTGCCCGCCTTCGGCAGGCTGACCTGCGGACGCCGTCATCGAGACTCCGCATGGATGTTCGCGTCGTCGATACCGTCGATGTAGAACGAGCGGCTGACTTCGCCCGTATGGCGCTCGCGGCGGATACGTTTCGCCGTTATTGTCCTTCGTCCTTGCTCTCGTTATGCACTGGCGGTGATGGTGAGATAGCCGTTCTCGTAGCGGAGGTTGATATCTTCCTTCGTCACGCCCAGCAGGTCGGCAACGACTCCGTAGTGGTCGCCGCGCCACCACGTCCACCTTGAACAGGACGCGCCCCAGTTCGCCGCGGGAAGTCGTGGTCGAAGAGAATCAAAGAGGGCAAACGGATTGTTCTGCTCGCTGCGTGCAGCCCGCGATGTCCGCCAAAAGGTACAAGTCAAACGCGATGATCAACTCCTTGGGTGTTTTGTCGGCTGATGCACTGTTTTGGTATCTGCATCCAATCATGTCATTTTTCTTTTTGGGAAGGTGCTTCAGTCACCTTTCGATTGTTATTATACCTCTAAAAGTCAAAAGTCAATAGGTCAAAAGATTGAAAAATTTTGCACGGCGATATAATAATAGATGTATGTTATTTCGTGAAAGAGTGAAGCGGAGGAAACAATATGGCAGATACAGAGGTTCTTTTCATCAGCTGCGAAGTGCTCGACGTGTCAGAAGGCGGGAGAAGTTCCCTGCGTGCGCACGGCTGTGCAGCTTTCGATGCGCGACATTAAGACACAGAACCCAACGACGGACGAGCTGCGTACATGGCACACGAGGCGGGCTGCCGCTGAAGCGAGTTCTTCAATACGAGCAGGATGGTCTACCGCGACCGCGGGCTGAAGGATAGCTGCCAAAAGATGTCGGCGGGCAGCGGTACGCCGTGCTCGACCTCGGACGGGATGCTCGTGAAAGCGGCCACTCCTCATCACGAAGGATCGCGTGTTGGTGGGTTTCCGTGAGCGGAGTGGGCAGAGCTGTTTGCGTGGGGATGATCCCGCGGCTGCGTTTTTCGAAAGAAAGTTTCCGATGAAACGAGGTACATGGACGGCATCCTCTATGCGATGCTGTTTTGCCGTGCCAGCCTACGGTGCTGGGCTGTGTTCCCCATTGTGGGCGGCGTGTTCGGCATTCTGCTCGGGATGCTGTTCGCAAAAAGCGGCGGCCGGAGAGACGGAAGCGGCATCCGCTTTACGGCGAAGATTCTCAGTATGCGATCATTCTGCTCGGCTTTGAGATGAATCTGCTTTCATGTCGTGGAGGTGGGCGAGCAGTCCCTCTGCGTGATGGTCTTTACGCTCGCGGCGGCATTCCTTGCGAGCGTTTGTCGTGAGCCGCCTGATGGGGGCTCGATCGCGATATGACGGCGCTCGTCGGCGCGGGGACGGCGATCTGCGGCGGCTCGGCGGTTGCGGCGGTCGCCCCGGTGATCAGGGAGCAAAAGGATCGGGATGTGGTAATCTCGATTGCGACGAGTTTTTCTTCTTTAACGTGATTGCGGTCTTTTCTCTTTCCATTCCTCAGGCACACGATGGGGATGTCCGATCAGGAGACTTCGGCATGTGGGCGGGCACGGCGATCAACGATACGTCGTCCGATGGTCGCGGCGGGCTATGCGTACAGTCACGATGCGGGCGCGTATGCGACGATTAATAAACTGACGCGTACGCTGATGATCGTGCCGGTCTGTCTCTTCTTCGCGCTGCTCGTGATGCGCGGGGCGACGGCGCAGGGTTCTCGCTGCGGCGCATCTTCCCGATGTTCATACTCTACTTCGTCGTCGCGTGCATTGTGAACACGACGGGCATTCTCCCATGAAAGCTCTCGCATGGACTGGGATGCTCAGGAAGTTCGCGATTGTACTCGCGATGAGTGCGATCGGGCTGAATACGGATCTCCGTCGCTCTCGTAAAGAATGGGGGCGCGGCCGCTTTGCCCTCAGGATGGTGTGCTGGGCGGCGGTGGCGGTGACCTCGCTCGTCGTCCAGCACGCATTGGGGCTGCTGTAGAGGGACAATGGGGAGTAAAAAGACAACGAATCAGAAAAATACTGCCGTGGACGAACGGGACGTCGGAGCTGCGGCCGTTCCACCGTTTCTGCCGCCGCAGATGGCAGACCGTACTGATGATGGGGAGTTTTCCGCCAGCAGCGGAGAAGCGGGCGATGGCATTCCACTATCCGAACTTCCAGAATGATATGTGGCGGGTCCTGGGAATCGTATTCTTTGGTGATGCGGCGCATTTTTCAGGTGCCGGGGAAAAAGGCTTTCGATGCGCGGAGCGCATCAAGAGCGTTCCTCACGGCGCGCGGCGTTGGCTCATGTCCCGGTGTGCGGCGTGCCATCCACGCACGGCAACGCGTCCGAGCGCCTATCTGAGGGTCATGGAGACGGTGGAGCTGCCCGAGATTCTGGCGCAGATTCCACAGTGTCGCCGCATCTGCACGACGGGCGGCAAGGCGACGGAGATCCTCTTTGATCTCCTCACGGCGGAGAAGAAGGGCAAGGAGGTCAAGACGGGCGAGACCGTGCCACGCTGATGCGGCTCGCGTGAGCTCCTCGTCACGCGCCTTCCAGTCCACCTCGCGCGCCTACCAGTGAAGCTCGAGAAAGAAGGCGGAGGCATATCGGCAGTTCTTCCGCGCGGCAGGGTTTACGGTGGCGGAGTAGGAGAATAAGACGAAAAAGGGACTGTCGCACGAAGTTTGCTGATCTGCCCCCAAAAGTTAGACTTAGAAAAACTAATTTTTGGGGTACTACATCTAGCTTCGCAGAGCAGTCCCTTCTATATGATTGTTAGCTGTGGTGTGTATTGTATGGTGACGATATGCACTTCTTTTGTTTTCTTTCAGCACGATAGATAATGGTATAGTTCTTAATGAACAGTTGCCGATAGCCTGTCTCTGCATACATTCCCGCGCGACGCTTTGCACCTCGTTCGGGCAGGCGCTCTAGGGTGTAGATGGCTTCCTCAATGCGCTGACCAAGGAAAGAGCACTGTCGAGGCAAACGGCTTCTCCAGCAATATAAGGCATAGATATGATCTAAATCGCGGTATGCGCTGCGTAGACGCGTGCGGTGTATTGCCAAAGTGCTTTCTCCGCAGAGAAGAGAGTGCTTCGTGCGCATCGAGCAGGATGCCATCGGCGGCGTATTCTGCTTCTGCCGCGCTGATTGCTGCATCGACATGAGCGATTTCAATCAGTTCTCGTAAAACTTCGATGCTCATCGACGAGGTCGTCATCGCCGTTTCTCGTGAGGAAGAGCGGCTCTTTGTTTGCGTGACAGAGGGCGGAGATTTCTGTCATGTTACGAAGGTCAGCGATTGATTTGATTTGTGGCATGGTGATACACCTCCTAGTTACTAATTATAGCAGATTTTTGATCGGAGATTAATCCACTGTAAAACGGCACGATATGAGATAGTTCATACCAGTGCCGTTTTTATATTCTATTCTCTTAGAACAGATCGTTTTGCGAGGACGATGGTCTGCTCACGCGAGGGCCGACGGAGACGATGCCGAGGGCGATGCCCGTGATCTCTGCCATGCGCTCGGGTGTTTGCGTGCCTTTTCGGGGAGGTCGCCGTAGCTGCGGATGCCGGAGATGTCCGTCTTCCAGCCAGGAAGGTCTCGTAGACCAGCTCGACCTCGGCGAGGACGTTGAGGCTCGCGGGGACGCCCATCGAGGAGCTCTCCCTTGTGCCCGGTAGCCCGTGCAGATTTTGATCTCGTCGAAAGCCATCGAGGGATGTCGGGCGCGTGACCGCCATGTAGTCGATGCCCGAGAGCATCCCGCGTGGCGGACGACGGCAACGTCGAGCCAGCCGGTACGAGCGCGGACGCCCCTGTGACGGTGCTGAAACTCATGTCCCGCCTCCGCAGTTTCTCTCCGATGGGGTTCAGCTGCTCCGTGGGAAGGGACCCTCGCCGACGCGTGTGCGGTATGCGCGACGACGCCGACGACCTTGTCGTCTTACTTCGGCTGCGACCGCCTGCGCCGATGGTGACGCTTCGCCGAGATGGGGTGCGATGCGGTGACGTAGGGTGGGTGCCGTAGTCGATGTCCAGCATGGTCGCCTGTGCGCCCTCGAAGAGGATTTTTGCGCCCGGCGGCGATCTCCCTCGTTGATGAGGGGATGGTGTCGGTGACGAGCGGGCGCAGACCTCGGCAGCCAGCCTGGTACTCCTGCAGCACCTCGTCATAGTCAAGGGCTCATGGTGGTGAGACGGCGGCGAGCTCTGCGTTCTTATTGTCGAGGTTTTTCTTGAGCTTCTTGGCAAACTCTGCGCCGTCCATGGTCACGAGACGCGGATGCCGATGCGGTCGTCACGGTCCATGTAGCACGGGGCCGATGCGCGTCACGTCGTGCCGATTTTGTCCGCGCCGCGCTGGGCGTCGCCGATGCCGTCCATCGGTCGGTGGTAGGGCATGACGACGTGCGCACGGTCGGAGATGCGGATGTTCGATGTGTCGATGCCGCGCGCCGCCATGGCGTCCATCTCTCCTGCAGGCAGACCTCGGGGTCAAAGGCGACGCCGTTCGCGATGATGATTGTGCGTGCCTGTAGAGGATGCCGGGCGGGAGGCGGGTTGTACTCCTCGCCGGCCGCGACGACGGTGTGTCCTGCGTTGCAGCCGCCCTGATAGCGGACGACGGTGTCTGCCTTGCTCGCGAGGTGGTCGACGATTTTTCCCTTTGCCCTCGTGCCCTTACTGGGTACCGGTAATAGCGATGGTTGACATAGTGAGTCCCCTTGTTTCTTCTCCTTAGAGATCAAATCGTGCAAAGATGTCGTCGACGTTGCGCAGGAAGTACTGGTAGTCAAAGCACGCGTCGATTTCCTCCTTCGTGAGGTGGGCGGAGATGTCGAGCGTCCTTCTCGACGTTCGTGCGGAAGTCTTCCTTTTCGAGGCCAGCGTTTCGTGGCGTTGCGCTGTGACCAGACGTGAGGCGGTCTGGCGCAGGATGCCCTTGTTGACGAGTGCCACTAGGATGCGCTGGCTGTGGATGAGCCCGCCCGTGCGGTTCATGTTGTGCAGCATGGCGTCAGGGTAGACGAGGGTTTGTCTACGATGCCCGTCAGCTTGTGCGGGCAGTGAGTCGACGTTGATCGTGCTGTCGGGCGGGATGACGCGCTCGACGGAGGAGTGCGAGATGTCGCGCTCGTGCCAGAGGGTGATGTCCTCCATCGCCGCGACAGCGTTGCCGCGCACGAGGCGTGCCATGCCGGACGCGTTCGCAGTTGATCAGGTTGCGCTTGTGCGGCATCGCCGAGCGAGCCCTTCTGTCCGCACTTGAAGAACTCCTCTGCCTCGCGGATGTCCGTGCGCTGGAGGTTGCGGATCTCGGTGGCGATCTTTTCCAGCGTGCTCGCGATGATGGCAGGTGTCGTGACGAGACTCGGCGTGACGGTCACGCTGGATGACCTGCGTCGCGGAGGCGGACGAGGGGTCAGACCGAGGTGCTTACGCGTGAGCTCCTCGATGCGTGGGTTGATGTTGGAGTGACGTGCCGACGGCGCCCAGAGTTTACCGACGGAGACGATCTTCTTGGCGTGTTCGAGGGCGCTCGATGTCGCGCTCGATCTCTGCACTCAGGAGGAGGGCTTCAGGCCGAAGGTCATCGGCTCGGCGTGGATGCCGTGGGTGCGTCCGATGCACGGTGTGCGGCAGGAACTCCATTTGCGCGGCGGCGCAGGACGGTGCGGAACTCCTGCAGATCGTCGAGGGATGATGGCGGCCGCATCGCATCATGACGCAGTATGCCGTGTCCTTCACGTCGCTCGAGGTGAGTCCCTTGTGGATGTATTTCGAGTCCTCGCCGATGTTCTCTTCGAGGTTCGTGAGGAGAGGCAATGATGTCGTGGTCGGTGGTCTTTCGATCTCGTTGATGCGCGCGACGTCGAACTTTGCCTTTGCACGATGTTCTCCACGGCGGCGGCGGGGATCTCCCCAGCTCTGCCATTTGCCTCGCGCGCGCGATCTCGACGTTCAGAATGGCTGCCACTCATTCTGGATCGACCAGAAGATACCCCATCTCCGGGCGTGTCTAGCGTTCTATCATGTGCGTCCTCCTGACTGAAGATTATCATTAAACAGATCTCACCCTATACCTCATCATATATCTCCATGGGACGAATGTCAATGCTATGCCCTCTGTGTCTTTCGTGAGCTATATCTTTTTATCCTACGATATAATAGAGGGCATGGATGAGAAGAGGTCGGATGTTTCGTCGGATTCTCTGCGGTCGCGATGTACTGGAGAGGCGGACTGCCTCAGACGGCTCTGAGCGAAAGATTGCGTTTGACGACGCGCACGATCTGCTCGTCTTTCTCGGCGACTATCGACCGTGGTCCTGCGCCTGTCCGCACGCTGCGGTTCGTGCGGCGGCAGACGAAAAATGCCACGCAATGTCCGCGCTCGCAGGGACAGCCAGCGGGCGATGATGCTCAGCTACGTGGATGCGTATGGCTGGGATGTGCGCTGCTGGGACGGTTCGATCTGTGGCTGGCAGAACGGCGGCAGATCACGAGGCAACGCGCGCTGCCAGCGCGCGTGGCCAGAGCAGCTGACGGAGGTTCGATGCGGCGGCGTCGTTTTCCTTCGCACGTCACACGAGGTGAGGAGATTCTCTTTGTCCATGCGAGGGGTGAATCCTGCGGCGAGAGGACAGCCCGGAGGATATGCTCTGGATCCGTGAGGGTTTTTCACGGGCTACTACGGCGATACCGTTGTCGTGGTCGGGCATACGCACGACGCAGATGCTGCGACGCGCGACCGTGCTACACCTGTCCCGCTCTTTTGCCGAACAATATCGTCGCCTGTGATGCGGGCTCATATCTGCCCGATGGGCGCATCAGCTGTGGACGTGGCACGCTATCTGCGCCTGCGCCGTGGCGGGCATGCAGGCTCTCGTTCGAGTGCGCGTCCTGCTGTGTGCGAGGCAAAGCCCGCGGCGCGCGACAGGAAGCGTCGGCCACACGATGAAATGATTCCGGGCGGCATGGGGCTGCTCTGTGCCTCCGATCTGGGGAAAATCGGAAATATGGAGGACATGAAAGAAGAAAGGGAAGAAGTAGAGAAGAAGAGCACGGCCTCACGCGCCGTACGTTTTATCAAGGGGCGGTGGCGGCAGGGTGCGGTTCTCGCGGGCGGCGCGGTGCTCTGACACGATACACTGGTGAAGTGGCTGACGGCGGATGGATTCTATCCCACTCGGATGGCTTCACATTGGAGCGCCATGCGGCGGAGTCGTCGCGCGGATCCTGCAGCGGTCGCGTCATCATATGGGAGACGCCGAAGAATCCGCCGGACGGATGCTGAGGTGCAGGCACGCCGATGTGGATGATATGCTGCGGTTTCCTGCCGTGGATGCTGCGTTTACCGACGACGATGTGACGGTGCATCGAGTACCGTGGTGGAGGTCGATCAGCTCGTGCCGGGGTGGAGTACCGCTATCGCATACGGCGAGGGCGGAACGACGGCATGGCTGCGCTCGTGACGCCCGATCGATCTGCCGTACAAGATGCTGCTCTTTCCCGACAGCCGGTCGAGCGACTATCGCAGACTGGCAGCAGATGACGCATCTCGCATGGGCACCAATACGGATGCAGCATTTCGCCTGTCTCGCAACGCCTCATGGACAACATGGCGAGGATCGCTATCAGTGGACGGAGTTCTTTTAAGGGCGTGGATGAGATGGGCGCGTGATCCCGATGGCGCCGGTGCATGGGAACCACGAGACCTATGACCGCCAGTGGCGAGACGCGACTTCCCGTCGCGCTATCTGAACTACTCGGACGCCGCGCAACGGAGCAAGGCGTTCGGGCGGTACTCTACTCGCTTTGACTACGGGCGGGCGCTGCTATCGTCGCCTCTGCACGCAGCAGAAGAGATCGACGAGCTTTAAGAGCGGGCTGGTCGAGGGCAGCTCGCGTGGATCCCTCCCGCGACCTGAAGGCGCACCGCAGAGTGGAACATCGTCCTCGCATGCACGGACGTGTTGCGAGTACCGCATTCGCGGCGCCACGAGCGCAGTGAGGGCATTGATGAGGAGATCGGCCGGGTGTGGATGCCGTCTTTGACGAGCTGCTCATTGATGTTGTTTTCACAGCGCATCTGCATCCCGTACCGCAACCGCGGGACATATCTACGCGTTTGCCAAAACGCCGGAGCAGAAAGGAGCCCGCTCTACATCCTCTCACGGGTGTTGCGGGGAATGTGCGCTATCCGAATCTCTGGATCGACCACGCGCTTTGACGGTGACGCTCCGCAGCCGGAGACGGACAACTATCTCACGATGGAGGTCGCGGCCGATCAGATCGAGATCGCGTGGCTTCCTGCCCGACGGGACGGAGATGGATCGCGTGACGGTGACAGAGACAGTGAGGGCATCGCGCTCCGTGGAAGGGCACATAAAGGGACTGCTATGCAGGCTTGCAGCTTCAGTCAGCCGTCTTTCTCTGTAGTTAATATGCAATCTTAGTAAACCAGTACGTGATATTTCGGTTGACAATAAACAAAATAGCGAGTAGAGATAAAAGCGAGTTTATGAATCGATCAGTTTTTATGGGTATCTGAAGATTGTGAGAGTTACGTGAAGTAATCCTATGCCGGGCTGTTTGTCGCTCTCATGCTACGGTCAGGACGTTCGTGCGCATCCTGTAGGGACGGATGTCTACACGCTGCGAGTTCCTCTTTACGCACGCTTGCAGGGACTGATGCTTGGTGCGCGCTCTCGGTGCACTCGCCGTCGAGCGTACGTGCTCATGGGGGCTCGTAGGGGATTCCGCGTGTTCGCCTCGGGCGGCGGTCCTGCCTACGTGCTTCAGCCGACGTTTTGGCTATCTCGTCGGATTTCACTCTGCAGGGCTGGGTGACGGGCGCGCTGGTGCGCCGCGGCGTGCCGACGTTCCGCCGCGCGCTTGCCGCGTGTTCGGCGGGCATGGTGGTGGTCTATGTCCTCGCATCTCGTATTTTCTACTTTGCATCGAGACTACATCATCGACGCACCGATCGGCTTCTGGGTGGCGGTCTGGTGCTGCGGCGTGCTGCAGGTTCTGCCGGACTTCCTGCTCTGCGTGCGGCGGCCTATATCAGGGATTCGCCTCTACAAGGCGGGGCTCTGGATTCGTGAGGACGCAGGAGATGCAGGGTGCGCGGCACAGCTCCTGTGCAGGCGCGGCGGTGCATGCGAATCGCATGGATGCCGACGGGAGAGCGCATCATACGATGGGTAAGGCGCTATTTGTCACGGGAGACGGGAACGGACATTGCAAGACGTATGTCTCGGGGCTGATCGTGAAATGTCTCCGTGATGCTGGTCGTCTCGGCAGGCTACTATAAGGCGGCGCTCTCTCAGGCGCGGAGGTCGCCGCGGACGGCACACTTCTGCCGGGCGATGCCCTCCATGTGGCGCGCGTCGCAGGGGCTCGATACAGCGGATGTCACCGTCTCCTATGTTTTATCGCGATGCGGTCTCGCCGCATCTCGCGGCTGCAGATCAGGCACCGCCCGATGGACTTTTGCCAAGGTGGCAGAGGGACTACCGCCGCGCGAAGGAGCGCACGGACTATCTGACGGTGGAGGGGCGGCGGCGTGTCTGTCCGCTGCGCTGGGACGACGATGAGCACGTCGTCCTCGACGATCTCGCCGTGCGGCTGGGGCTCGCCGCCCTCGTCGTTGCCGATGCGGGACTTGGGACAATCAATGCCGCCGTGCGGACGGCAGGCATCTCCATGCACGCGGCATTCCCCCTGCGAGGGCTTTATCTTCAGCAACTGGCAGGGCGGTCTGATGCCGGGAGGACAATGTGCGGATGGTCGAGGAGATCACGGGCGCACATGTCTTGGCGCGCGTGTGCCGCACGGCGCGGCGGAGCTGCCGATGGGGGCGGATGCGCTCGCCGCGCTGTACGAGTAATGTGTGGTTGGGGCTGAGGATCACTGCGTGTATCGGTGATTCCTGTTTTATCAGGAGGGACATTTTATGCCGACGATTGAGGGCGCGACCTGCGCCATATCTGGCATCCGTGGTGCGAGATGAAGGACTATGAGCAGCTGCCGCCGATGGTGATCCGACCACGCAAAGGGGCGTGGCTCTACGATGTGCACGGCAAAGGGCTATCTCGATATCGTCGAGCTCGTGGTGGGCGAATCTCGCTCGGGCATGCTGAGCAGGAAGATCAATGCGCGGATTGCGGCGCAGCTGGATCGGCTCGAGCACGTTATCTTTTGCATTTCTCGCATCGCCCGCGAGTCGAGACTCGCCGGGCAACGCTGGCGACGCTCGTGCCGAGGGGCTGACGAAATTCCATTTCAACGATAACGGCTCGTCCGCCGTGGAGGCGGCGCTCAAGATGGCGTTCCAATACTGTCAGCAGACAGGGCGCACGGGAAAGACGCGGTTTATGTGTCTCTCCGAGGGGTATCATGGCGAGACGATCGGCGCGCTCTCCGTGGGGAGCATGGATCTCTTTGCCGAGATGTATCAGCCCGATGATGATGGACAACTATCCATATCGAGGGCGCCCGACTACTGCCGCTGTCCCTATGGGGAGACGCGCGATACCTGCCTGTGCGTGCTTTGAGCATGCGGAGCGTGCCTTTGACCGCGCATGGGCACGAGACGGCGGCCATGATCGTCGAGCCGCTCCTGCAGGAGGCGCGAGGATGCGCATCTACCCCGCGGAATATCTCCGGAAGCTGCGTGCCCTCTGCGACGCGCACGATGTTCTCCTCATCGCCGATGAGATCGCGACGGGGTTCGGGCGCACGGGACGGCTTTTTGCGTGTGAACGTGCGGGCATCACGCCCGACTCTTATGTGCCTCTCGAAGGGTCTGACGGGCGGCTATATGCCCATGTCCATCACCGTCGTCAAGGAGAAGATCTACGAGTGCGTTCTATGCGGACTGGAGCGAGGGCAAGGCGTTCATGCACAGTCATACGTGCGCGGGAATCCCGCTCGGCTGCGGTGCGGCACTCGCTGTGCTCGATATTCTCGATGAGAGAGAATATTCTGGAGCGCGCGGAGAGAGCAGCATCGTGGCTGAGTGCGCGCATGGCGGAGACCTTCGGCGCGCATCCGAACGTCGGCGAGATTCGCCACATCGGGCTGATTCACGCCGTCGAGCTGGTCGAGGATCGCGCGGCGAGCGCTCGCTGACGAGCAGAGCGCGCGGCTCGGCTGCGCGATCTATCGCCGTGCGCTCCAGCACGGGCTGCTCCTGCGGCCCGCTCGGCGACGTGCTCTACTTCAATCACCGCTGAACATCGGACGTGACGGTCTTGAGACGGCCATCGCACGGATGAAGCGTGTCGATGGATGAGGTGCTGGGGAGATAAAGAAGGATGACGGGCTGCTGTACGAGGGAGATGAGCCTCGTGCGGCGGTCTTTTTCATAGAGGTAATTTTCGCTGATTGAACGCGGAGCGTATTCCATGCTATATAGCATCATTCGAATTCGTGCGAAGGGAGGTGCGTGCAATGCCGCTGGATGAGTTGCGTGGCGCGTGCGTCTCGCACGCCGCCGCCTGGGGCGAGTCAGCGTAAGTTTCGCGCGGCGGCGGGGTGATCGATCTGACGATCGCTGTCCTCGCAGTAATTATCTCGGCTACACGCAGCGTCCTGCCTACGCCTCAGGCAGGCGGCGGCGGCTCCTACCGCGCCGTGATGCAGAGGCATTTCAGCGGGCGCGTGAATATCGATGCTGTAACGGCGGCGGGGGTGCGGCAGTCTCACCTACGTCCTCTTTTCGGGCGATACACATCTGAAGGAAAAGAACAGAATAAAGTCAGGAAAGTTCTACGAGAGACGTCAAGGACAGTGTCGCTGGGCGGGATAGCACAGAGCATTTGACGGCGGTCGGGAGCGGGACATGGCCGACCATGAGGGGTAGATCCGCTGAAGGACGCCAGCTCGGCATTGACTTTGAGTATCTCATGGTGCAGCCACCTGCGCGATACGACGCTCCTGCATCGACAGCATCTGTGCGGGACGGGAACACCGCCATGGCGAGCATCACCGTGCGCGATGAGGACAGACCTGGGATTCCCCCTGCAGCTGCGCGGAGCGCGGCGATATGGGCTGGCAGGTCGTGCGCATCGTGAACTATCGTGCCTATCTCCGAGGCGGTGGAGAAGGCGGCGGCGAGCAACCTCAGGCGCTACATCGATGCGTGCGCGATTGTGCGACCGCTATAATGGCGTTTTCCGCTCGAGAACAGCTGGGAGTTCCGCAATCGTGACCGAGACGGAGCGCAGCACGTATGCGACGGTCTACCGCAAGTCGCTGAGCCCATCTCCTGCAGGACGACATGATCCCCCTCCTCAAAAAGTACCAAAGGAGCTGGACGCTGTGGACGTTCGAATGAGCGCACTGATATCTCGCCGCACTGGCGCTAAGGCGGCGGCGGAGGCGTTCATCGGTGCGTATAGAGTTTCGTCAAAGGGGCTCAACAGCGGGACGCCGAGGACTTCACGGGCGGAGACCACTGCACAGAGATGGCGCTCTCCTATGATCTGCGCGTCGCGACACGATCCGCCGCGGCGCGGTGAGTGCAGAGACGCCCGCAACAGCCATAAATGAAAGGAATGACAGAAGAATTGTCACGAAGCGTTCAGCCAGTACAACAGCCCTTCTTCTCGATATACGATTAGAACGCAGGGACGATTGCGCCCTTGTGCTTATCGTTGATGAGTTCTTGACCGTCTCGGAGTGGAGCGCCTTGACGAGCGCCTGAATCTCGGGGCGGTTCTCATCGCCCTGACGGACGGCGAGGGATGTTGACGTACGGCGGTCTTGTCCTCCATGATGAGGGCGTCGCGCGTCGGCACGAGATCCGCCTGCATTGCCCAGTTCGTGTTGATGACGGAGATATCGGCGTCATCCGGTGTACGCAACGGCTGCGGCGCCTCGATCTCCCTGGATCTTGAGGTGCTTCGGGTTGTCGACGATGTCCTGCACCGTCGCCGTCGTACCGGCACCGTCGCTTCAGCGATGAGGTTCGCACGCGCAGGAGCAGCAGCGCACGGCCGCCGTTCGTCGGGTCGCTCGGGATGGAGACGGATGCGCCGTCCTTCAGCTCGTCGAGCTTCTTGATCTTGTGCGAGTAGACGCCCATCGGCTCGATGTGGACACCGAGAACGTTCACGAGCTTGAGCTCAGGGTGCTCCTCAACGAGAATTCTTCAGGTACGGCTCGTGCTGGAAGAAGTTCGCGTCGATCTCCTTGTCGTTCCCGTGGCGATGTTCGGCTGAACATAGTCGTTGAACTCGACGATCTCGAGCTTTACGCCTTCCTTTTTCGAGTTCGGGACGGATCGCCTCGAGGATCTCCGCATGGGAACGGGCGATGCGACGCCGTGACGACCTTCTCCGCCTTGGCGTTGTCGGCGGGCTTGTCTGCGCTGCCGCCGCGGCCAGCGAGGGCAAATGCGGTGACAGCAAGCGCACGAAAGGCTGAGCAGTTTTTCACAAAATACCTCCTTAAAATATTTTATCTCTTATTCAGCCGCGCGGCGGGTGTGCCCACGAACTACATGAGCTGGACGAGAACGATGAGAATGAGCGACGGTCGCGAGGCATGATGTCGGGCACGGAACCGCTGGTAGCCGTAGCGGATCGCGAGATCGCCGAGACCGCCGCCGCCGATCGCACCGGCTGGCGGACTCACCGACGAGTGCGATGACGACCGTCGTGAGCTGGCTGACGATGCCGGGCATGGACTCCGGCAGGAGCACGCGCGTCACGATCTGCAGCAGCGTCGCCCCCATGGAGACGCCGCCTCGATGAGACCGTGCGGCACCTCGCGCAGCGAGGTCTCCACCTGCCGCCCGATAGAACGGGACGGAGGCGATGACGAGCGGCACCATCGCCGCCGTCGTGCCGATCGCCGAGCCGACGATGAGACGTGTCAGCGGGATGATCGCTACCATCAGGATGATGAACGGGATGGAGCGGATCGCGTTGACGACGGCGCCGACCGAGCGGTTTCACCGCCGGTGCATCGAGGATCTCGCCCCGCGCCGTCACGATGCAGGAGCACGCCCGGGCGGGATGCCGAGCGCACTCGGATGACCATACTGACCGCGACCATGTAGACCGTCTCTCCGAGTGCCTTAGTCAGCAGGGGAATCATTTCGGCGGACATAGCCGATCACCTCCTGTTTCAAATGCTGTTCCGAGAGATGAGTCGATGGCACGCTGTATCTCCTCCGGTGCGCCGCGCATCCCGATGATCATGCGCCCGACACGGCTCAGCCCAGATCTGGTCGAGGCGTACCGAAGAGCATCGTCACCTCGATGCTGGGGAAGCGGCGGATCATCTCCGCGAGGCACGGGATCGTCCGCACGCTCGCCGAGGAACGTGAGGCGCAGGGAGCATATGGCTGCCCTCGCTCGGCGTTTTTCTCGACGGGATTGCCGCGGAACGCCGTCGGCAGCTCGTTCGACAGGAGCACACTGATGAACTCCTTCGTGATCGGCTGCTGCGGTGCGGTGAACACATCCACCACATCGCCTTCCTCGGCGATCACGCCGCCGTCGATGACGCCAGCGCGGTCGCAGATATCCCTTGATGACCCGCATCTCGTGCGTGATGACGACGACCGTCAGCCCCATGCGGCGGTTGATGTCGCCGGATGAGCGCGAGGATCGACTTCGTCGTCTGTGGGTCGAGCGCCGAGGTTGCCTCGTCGCAGAGCAGCACCTTCGGATCGCCCTGCGAGTGCACGTGCAATGCCGACACGCTGCTTCTGTCCGCCCGGAGGTGGCTCAGGGTGGCATCCGCCTTGTCGCCGAGCCCAACGAGTGTGAGCAGCTCCGTCACCTTGGGGCGGATCTCCCTCGGCGGATTTCCCCGCGAGCCGCAGCAGGGAATGCCACGTTGTCGTAGACTGTCGCGGAGGACAGCAGATTAAAGTGCTGGAGAAATCATGCCGATGTGCCGCCGCTCCTCGCGCAGCTCACTCTCTGAGACCTGCATGAGATCGCGTCCGTCCACGAGAACGGCGCCGCTCGTCGGGCGCTCGAGCATATTGATGCAGCGGATGAGCGTTGACTTTCCCGCCCCGACAGGGCCGATGATGCCGTAGATGCTGCCGCGCTCAATCGTGAGATCGATGCCGCGCAGAGCATGCACATCGCCTGCGTATGTTTTGACAATATTCTTTAGCTGTATCATTTGTAGCCTTTCTTTATCGATACCGATTAAACGTAGCATAGACGCGCCGCTTTGTCAATGACTTCGCCGTTTTGATGAAGGACGTGTCGGTACGCTATTGCCTGTGCTCCTACCGGAAAATGAATAGAAAAATCCCCCTTGACACAGCATCTCCGATGTAGTATCAGCTACAATGACCTATTGACGTAAGTATGGGTTTGTGCGCCTTTTTCAGGGGAGGACGCCGCGCAGTATGCTGTGCGGTTAGAAAGGACAAGAGAGCAAAGGTACTCACATGGCTGCCTTGTTCTTTTTGTGTCTGTTCAATCCTGAGGACGGCGCTCAGATGCCAGAGGATATTCCAGCGAAAGGGTGACAGCGTTCATGTTCAATCCTGTGTCGGTCGGCCGTCGAACCCGCTGCAGCTACGCGCGGATCAAAAGAAGTGATGGAGATGCCGCATCTTCTTGACATCCAGCGCGAGAGCTATCGGTGGTTTCTCGAGGTGGGGCTTGCGGAGATTTTCCGCGACATCTCGCCCATTCAGGATTTCTCCGGGAATCTCATCCTTTCCCTTTGAGTCGTTTGCGCTCGGTGAGCCGAAGTACGATCTCGACGAGTGCAAGGAGCGCGATGTGACGTACGCCGCGCCCCTGCGCGTCAACGTGCGCCTCGTGAACCGTGAGACGGGTGAGATCAAGGAGCAGGAGGTCTTCATGGGCGATTTCCCGCTCATGACGGATACGGGGACGTTCATCATCAACGGCGCAGAGCGCGTCATCGTCAGCCAGCTCGTCCGCTCGCCCGGCACGTACTACGGTGTGGAAATCGATACGACGGGCAAGGAGCTCTTCAACGCGACGATGATCCCGAACCGCGGCGCGTGGATCGAGCTGGAGACGGATGCAAACGACATCGTCTCCGTGCGTATCGATCGTACGCGCAAGATGCCCGTGACCTATCTCATCCGCGCCCTCGGCTACGAGACGGACGCGGAGATTCGTGCGCTCTTCGGCGACGACCCGCGCATGCTCGCAACGATCGAGCGCGATACAGACGAGGTCAAGACGCGCAGCCGCGCGGTCATCGAGATCTACCGCCGTCTGCGTCCGGGTGAGCCCGCGAACGAGGACAATGCGCGTCAGCTTCTCGAGACGCTGTTCTTTGACCCGCGCCGCTATGACCTCGCGACGGTCGGCCGCTACAAGCTGACGAAGAAGCTCGGCTGGCGCCGTCGTCTGCTGGGCAAGGTGCTCGCGGAGCCCGTTGTGGACGTGGAGACGGGCGAGATCGTTTTCCCGAAGGGCGAGCCGATCACGCCTGCGATGGTGGATGCGGTCAGCGAGGAGCGCGAGACGGCGCTCTTCGGCGACGGCGAGCTCATCGCATTTCAGGTACAGAAGCCCGACGGCGAGATCTATCGGATGCTCTGCGCACCGACGCGCGACTATCAGTACCGCACGGTGACGCGCGAGGACATCATGGCGGCGATCAGCTACCTCCTCGGCCTCATGGACGGCTTTGGCAATACGGACGACATCGACCATCTCGGCAACCGCCGCGTGCGTACCGTGGGCGAGCTGCTGCAGAACCAGTTCCGCATCGGCCTCTCACGCATGGAGCGCGTCGTGCGCGAGCGCATGTCGATTCAGGAGACGGAGAGCATCACGCCGCAGGGGCTCATCAATATCCGCCCCGTCGTGGCGGCGGTAAAGGAGTTCTTCGGCTCCTCGCAGCTCTCGCAGTTCATGGATCAGCACAACCCGCTCTCCGAGCTGACGCATAAGCGCCGCCTCTCGGCACTCGGCCCGGGCGGTCTCGCGCGAGCGCGCAGGCTTTGAGGTGCGCGACGTTCACAACTCGCACTACGGCCGCATGTGCCCGGTCGAGTCGCCGGAAGGTCCGAATATCGGTCTCATCGGCTCGCTTGCCAACTATGCGCGCGTGAACCGTTTCGGCTTTATGGAGACGCCGATATCGCCGCGTGGACAAGGAGCATCACCGCGTGACGGAGGATGTGCGCTACCTCACGGCGGACGAGGAGGACGATCTCATCATCGCGCAGGCGAATGAGCCGCTCGACGCGAATCGAGTACTTTTGTCAACGAGCGCGTGACGGCACGTTTCCACGAGGAGACAGGCCTGCACCCGCGTGAGCGTGTGGACTATATGGACGTGTCGCCGCGCCAGGTCTTCTCCATCGCGACGGCGATGATCCCGTTCCTCGAAAACGACGATGCGAACCGTGCCCTCATGGGTGCAAACATGCAGCGTCAGGCGGTGCCCGCTCCTGCGGACGCAGGCGCCGCTCGTCGGTACGGGCATGGAGTACAAGGCGGCATGCGACTCGGGCGTTATGGTGCTCGCGAAAGCACGGCGGCGAGGTCACGGACGTTACGGCAGATGCGATCACCGTCCCGCTCGGACGAGGGCGCATTTGATACCCTATAAACTGCAGAAATTCATCCGCTCGAACCAGGCGACCTGCATCAACCAAAAGCCGCTCGTCTGCGCGGGTGACCGCGTGACGGAGGGCAGCCCATCGCCGACGGTCCCTCGACGGACACGGCGAGCTCGCCCTCGGCTACAATATTATTGTCGCCTATATGCCGTGGGAAGGGCTACAGCTACGAGGACGCCATCCTCCTCAGCGAGAATCTCGTCAAGCGCGATCTCTACACCTCGATCCACATCGAGGAGTATGAGTGCGATGCGCGCGACACGAAGCTCGGCCCTGAGGAGATTACGCGCGACATCCCGAATGTGGCGGAGGAAGCCCTCAAGGATCTCGACGAGGACGGCATCATCTCCATCGGCGCGGACGTGCGTCCCTGGCGACATTCTCGTCGGCAGGTCACGCCCTAGGGCGAGACGGAGCTGACGGCAGAGGAACGCCTGCTGCGCGCGATCTTCGGCGAGAAGGCGCGCGAGGTGCGCGATACCTCGCTGCGCGTACCGCACGGCGAGGCGGGTAAGATCATCGACGTGAAGATCTTTACCCGTGAGAACAACGACGAACTGCCGCCCGGCGTCAACCGCCTCGTGCGCGTCTATATTGCGCAGAAGCGCAAGATCTCGGTCGGTGACAAGATGTCCGGTCGTCACGGGAACAAGGGTGTCGTCTCGCGCATCATGCGCCAGGAGGACATGCCGTTCCTGCCGGACGGCACGCCGGTCGATATCGTGCTGAACCCGCTCGGCGTTCCGTCGCGTATGAACATCGGTCAGGTCTTGGGGACGCATCTCGGCATGGCGTGCCGCGTCCTCGGTCAGCGCATCAAGGACGGCGATCCGACGGTGGAGGGCGATCTCCGCGCGGCGGGCTATGATTTCGATAAAAACGGGATGCCCGTGCCCGACGTGGCCGGCATCCACATCGCGACCCCGGTCTTTGACGGCGCGGGCGACGACGACGTATTCGGCACGATCCGTGCGGCGGGACTTCCCTCCGACGGCAAGACCGTGCTCTACGACGGCCGCACGGGCGAGCCGTTCGAGAACCGCGTCACGGTCGGCTGCGTCTACATGCTGAAACTGCATCATCTGGTTGACGACAAGATTCATGCGCGCTCCACGGGGCCGTACTCGCTCGTCACGCAGCAGCCGCTCGGCGGCAAGGCGCAGTTCGGCGGGCAGCGTTTCGGCGAGATGGAGGTCTGGGCACTCGAGGCATACGGCGCGGCGTACACACTGCAGGAGATCCTGACGGTGAAGTCCGACGACGTGGTCGGCCGTGTCAAGGCATACGAATCCATCGTCAAGGGGGACAACATCCCCGAGCCGGGCGTACCCGAGTCGTTCAGGTGCTCATCAAGGAGCTGCAGGGCGATCGGCCTCGACATCAAAGGTGCTCAACGAGGACGCGAAGAAATCGCGATCCGCGACGAGGAGGACGAGGACATCAACGAAAAGGCGTTCCTCGACCTCGATGTGGAGGCGTGGACGAGAACAGTGCCGCGCCGCCTCCTCCTGCGGATGACTACGAGGAGAACGCGGAGGCTGAGGGAGTCTGCGGATGAGGATCTCATCGCCGATCTCGGCACCGACGAAGATCTCGCGGCGGACGACATGGATGCGATTCTCCATGGCGGGACTGGACGACATCGACAATCCTCATGAGGACGATCTATAAGGAAGGGAGTGGCAGCTCTTGCTGGATGTAAACAATTTTGACTCGATGCGGATCGGACTCGCTTCTCCGATAAAAATTCGTGCATGGTCGCACGGCGGGTAAAAAGCCGGAGACCATCAACTATCGTACCTTGAAGCCCGAGCGTGACGGCCTCTTCTGCGAGGCGCATCTTTTTGGACCGACGCGCGACTGGGAGTGCCACTGCGGAAAGTACAAGCGCATCCGCTACAAAGGCGTTGTCTGCGACCGCTGCGGCGTCGGATGACGCGCGCAAAGGTGCGCCGCGAGCGCATGGGGCATATCGGGCTCGCCGCGCCCGTCTCGCATATCTGGTACTTCAGGAATTCCGAGCCGCATGGGACTCATCCTCGATGTCTCCCCGCGCTCGCTTGAGAAGGTGCTCTACTTCGCCTACTACATCGTCCTCGATGCGGGCGAAACCGATCTGAAGAAAAAGGAACTGCTCTCCGAGCGCGAATATCACGATGCGCTCGAAAGAGTATAGCAATACCTTCCGCGTCGGCATGGGCGCGGAGGCGATCAAGGAGCTCCTTGAGGAGCTGGATCTTGAGCAGATGAGCGCACAGCTGAAAAACGACGTGCGGACGACCTCCGGACAGAAGAAGGTGCGTGCCATCCGCCGCCTCGAGGTGGTTGAGGGCATTCCGCAAGTCCGGCAATCAGCCTTCGTGGATGATCATGGACGTCGTGCCCGTCATTCCGCCTGACCTGCGCCCCATGGTGCAGCTCGACGGCGGACGCTTTGCGACCTCTGATCTCAACGACCTCTACCGCCGCGTCATCAGCCCGCAACAACCGCCTGCGCCGCCTGCTCGACCTCGGTGCGCCCGACATCATCGTGCGCAACGAGAAACGCATCTGCAGGGAGGCGGTGGACGCGCTCATCGACAATGGCCGCCGCGGCCGCCCCGTCACAGGACCCGGCAACCGCGCGCTGAAGTCGCTCTCGGATATGCTCAAGGGGCAAGCAGGGGACGTTTCCGTCAGAACCTCCTCGGCAAGCGTGTCGACTACTCAGGGACGTTCCGTTATCGTCGTCGGCCCGGGCTAAAAGCTCCACCAGTGCGGCCTGCCGAAGGAAATGGCACTCGAGCTCTTCAAGCCCTTTGTCATGAAAAACTGCAGGCGGACGGCGCTGCCCACAACATCAAGTCGGCAAAGCGCATGGTCGAGCGCGCACGCCCCGAGTCTGGGACGTGCTTGAGGATGTCATCAAGAGCATCCCGTGCTCCTCAACCGTGCACCGACACTGCACCGTCTGGGCATCCAGGCCTTTGAGCCGGTGCTCACCGAGGGCGTGCCCTGAGCTGCATCCGCTCGCGTGTACGGCATACAACGCGGACTTTGACGGCGACCAGATGGCGATCCATCTGCCGCTCTCGGCGGAGCGCAGACCGAGCGCGCGTCCTCATGCTCGCCGCAAACCACATCCTCGCGCCGAAGGACGGCAAGCCCATCATCGTCCCTCGCGGGACATGGTGCTCGGCTCGTACTACCTCACGAAGCTGAAGCCCGGCGCAAAGGGCGAGGGCAAGGCATTCACGGAGCATCGCCGAGGGGCACTCCTCGCGTATCAGGAAAAGGTGCTCGACCTGCAGGCGGAGATCCGCGTACAGATCGCGGGCTACGGCCTCGTCCGCAGCTCACTCGGCCGCCTCATCTTCAACGAGATCCTGCCCGAGGGCTGCGCCACTACACGCAGGATGCCGAGACCGGCGAGTGGCGTCTCGGCGTCCTCATGAACAAGAAGGAGCTCGGCAAGCTCGTCGCGAACTGCTACGACCACTTTCCGGCGCGACCAAGACCGCTGAGGGTCATCGACAACGTGAAGAACCTCGGCTACCACTACGCCTGCATTGCAGGGCATGACGGTCGCCGTCTCCCGACGTCATCGTGCCGCCGAAGAAAAAGGACATCATCGCGGACACGCAGGTGAAGGTCAACAAGGTCGAGCGTCAGTTCTCGCGCGGTCTCATCACCGAGGACGAGGCGCTATAAGAAGGTCGTCCAGCTCTGGACACAGGCGACGGACGACGTCGCGGACGCCATGATGGACAACATGGATCCCTTTAACCCCATCTTTCATGATGGCGGACTCAGGGCCCGAGGCAACAAGCAGCAGATGCGTCAGCTCGCGGGCATGCGCGGCCTCATGGCTGACCCATCCGGTAAGATCATCGACCTGCCGATCACGGCAAACTTCCGTGAGGGCCTGTCCGTTTCCGACTACTTCATCTCCTCGCATGGTGCGCGCAAGGGTCTTGCCGATACGGCACTCCGTACGGCGGACTCGGGCTACCTCACGCGCCGTCTCGTCGACGTGGCACAGGATGTCATCGTCCGCGAGGAGGACTGCGACGTCTCTGCGATCAACCTCCTGCAGGGTGCGTGCACGCATGGCAGAGTCTGCGTTTGACGCACTCGAACTCCTCGTCGACAGCCTCATGGGACGCCTCCTCGCGGCGGCGATCTATGACCCTGAGACGAAGGAGATCCTCTACCCGCAGGATACGACGCTCGACGACGAGGTCCTCGAGACCATCGGCGAACGCGACATCCGCGAGATCATGGTGCGCGGCTCCTCCGTCAACGCGGAGGGGGCGGTCAGCAACGCCATGGTCACGGAGAGCATCACGCTCGGCGAGCCGGATGCGAGAAAGCGCAAGAAGGCACATGCTGCCATCGTGCGCGAGCTCAGCGGCAAGGAAGTCGTGCGCGAGGCTGCCCTCGACGACGGCACTGTCCTCGCAGAGGAGGGCGCGATCCTCACCGACAAGATGGTGGAGACGATCCTCTCCTCCGAACTCCATGAGATTCACATCCGCAACAATAACGTGCGCGGCATCGAGGTCGAGGCCATCATGGAGGGCGCGGGCGTCATCGAGTCGCTCGCCGACCGCATCGTCGGCCGCGTGCTCGCCGAGGACATCGTGGATGAGGCAACGGGCGAAACCATTGCCCCATCAACGACTCCGTCGACGAGGCTCTCGCCAAGCGCATCGAGGGCGTCCGAAAGCGCGTCTCCATCCGCAGCGTCCTCACATGCAAGTCGCAGTTCGGCGTCTGCATGAAGTGCTACGGCCGCGACCTCGCCAATCAGGCGGAGGTCGAGATCGGCGAGGCGGTCGGCATCATTGCCGCACAGTCCATCGGTGAGCCGGGCACACAGCTCACCATGCGTACCTTCCACTCGGGCGGTGTCGCAGGTGACGACATCACACAGGGTCTCCCGCGCGTCGAGGAGCTCTTCGAGGCGCGCAAGCCCAAGCACAACGCCATCATCGCAGAGAACGAGGGCGTCGTTGCCATCGACGACACGGGCAAGGGGATGCGCACGGTCACAATCACGCCCGAGGGCGGCGTACCGCGTGAGTACTCTGTGCCGTTTGGCGCGCGCATGGCCGCGCGTGACGGCATGGTCATGAAAGCCCGGTGACAAGATCACCGAGGGCTCCGTGAACCCGCATGACATCCTGCGCGTCTGCGGCCTGCAGGCGACCCAGCGCTACCTCGTCTACGAGGTGCAGAAGGTCTACAAATCGCAGGGCGTTGAGATCAACGACAAGCACATCGAGGTCATGGTGCGGCAGATGCTGCACAAGGTCAAGATCGAGGAGGCCGGGACCACCGACTTCCTCCCGGGCGAGTACATCGAGATCAACGCATTCGAGGCAGCGAACACCAAGGCGATCGAGGAGGACGGCGAGCCCGCTGTGGCAAAGCCCATCCTGCTCGGCATCACGAAGGCATCGCTTGCCACGGATTCCTTCCTCTCGGCGGCGTCCTTCCAGGAGACCACGCGCGTCCTCACCGACGCCGCGATCAAGGGCAAGATCGACCCGCTCGTCGGCCTCAAGGAAAACGTCATCATCGGCAAACTCATCCCGGCCGGTACGGGCATGACCCTGCTACCGCCACCTCGAGATCGTCGACCACGCACCGCAGCCGGTGCCCTGAGCCCGCCCGAACCCGAGGCGACCCGCCGAGGAGCCCGTCGAAGAAGTCGACCTCTCACGGCTGGAGAAGCTGAGCAGCTGATATGAGATGAGCGTTTTTGACTCGTTATCTGCATAAACAATATGGATCAAAAATCCCGATAGATATTCTATTGGGATTTTTGTTTTTAGAACTGGAACAGGTAGACAACATGAAACCAAAAGATTATCCAAATATATCAGAAAATGAAGTGAAAAAGTCTCGATAAGTTCCATAAAAGCAAGAAAATATAGTCTTGATGAATAAAAATGGAAAAGAAATGAAGAGTCCTTTTGCTTTATCGGTGCTTTGTTATGGGTATATGTTGAAGAAAAAGACAAGAAAAATGGAGATTGTAAAATGGAAAAATATAAAATATAAGCATAGGAATGATATATCACAAAGAGACACAAGTGATTCCTGAATGGGGGGAGAAAGAAGGAATCACTATGCAATTCGGTTTTTTGTTTACTAAGTGAGGAGGGGGAATTGCGATGAGCAATTCGCAGACACAGGCAGCAGGAGGTCGTCTTCCATGGATGACCCGTATTGCTTACGGCCTTGGTGACACAGCCCAAAACGTCGTATGGGGAGCGATGGGCATTCTGACATTTTTCTATACGGACTATGCAGGGATCGATCCTGCGATGGTCGGTATGGTTATAGCCCTGTCCCGCTGTTTTGATGGTGTGTCTGATGTCATCATGGGATTTATTGTTGAGAAGACGAATTCCAAGTGGGGTAAGTCCCGCCCTTTGGATTTTGTGGATGAGCGTACCGTTTGCGGTATCCATTGTACTTATCTATACAGTTCCGCAGGGATCCTCAGCAATGCAGTTCGCCTATCTGTTCGTTACATACAATCTCTGTACGACAGTTTGCTATACAGCGCTGAATCTTCCGTATGGCTCGCTTTCGGCGATGATGACACGCGCTTCAAAGGAACGCGATATGCTCTCGATCACGCGTATGTGTCTCTCACCCTGGGGCCGTATTCTCTCGGTTTCGGCAACACTTCCGCTGGTCAAGGTCTTTTGGTGATACGCAGATGGCATGGGTTGAGGTCATGAGCATCTGGGCCGTCGTTGGACTGGTGCTTTTTGATCTTCTGCTTCTCACGCTGCAAAAGAGACCGTTGTGATCGAGGCTCAGTGCAAAGGCGGCGAAAATTCCGGTTGGCAAGGCGCTCAAGGCTCTCGCCGTCAATCCGTACTTCTGGGTGGGCATGACGATCTGGATGATGCAGAACGTTATCTTCACGATTACGGGTACGATTCTCCCTTATTACTGCAAATACATTTTTGCCGATGATACGATTTACGGCAGCCTCTATCTCCTGGAGACGCTGGTCACGATCTTTGTTATGGCGGTGTTCAGCCCTGCGCCCTGCGCCGCTTCGGCAAGCGCAACATGTCCCCGCGGTGTTCTCATCTGCTTTATCGGTCATGTCATCTTCCTTTTGAATCCTACGGATTTTTGGCTGGGTTGTATTTAGCTGTGTCGTTCGCGGTATTGGTTTCGCACCGATCCAGTCCGTCATTTTCGGCTTTATTGGTGATGCTGTAGAGTACGGCCAGTGGAAGACGCGTCTCCGCCAGGAAGGTCTGATCTTCTCCGGTGGCTCGGTTGGTACGAAGGTCGGCTCCGGGCTTTACGAGCGCACTCCTCACGGGACCGCTCTCCTATGCAGGCTATATTTCGTCCTCCGCCGGCTCGGTCGACGCAGAGCCAGCAGGTCATGATATGATCGTCAGCATCTACTGTGGGGCCGATCTTTTGTGGATCGTTCTGATTGTTGTACTCTACTTCTATGAGCTGGATCAAAAGTATCCTGAGATCATGCGCGATCTCGTTGCACGTGAGGCGCGCGGTGAATAACCAGACAGCAGGGACCGTCCTGCTGTATTGAAAGGAGCGATATGATGGATCAGAAAACTCTCCATCACCATCACACGCCAGTATGGCAGTGGTGGGCGCGAGGTTGCAGAGATTCTCGCGAAGAAAATGGGCGTTAAGCGCTATGATCGAAAAATTGTCGCCATGGCGGCGGAAAATGTAGCGGACTGCCGAGGATACACAGGATTTTGAGAGTCTTATCGAGCGTTCCTATAACTCACCGGAGAACTGCTCCGGAAACCTCGGCGACTATGTTACGTGCGTGTGCCGCAGCACAACCGTATGTATATCGAGCAGGCAAAGGTGATTCTGAAGATCGCCGAGAGGAGAGTGCTGTTTTTCTCGGACGCTGTGCAGACTCATATTTTGAAAGACAACCCCGATGCGTTCTCCTTCTTCATTTATGCAGATAATGCGCATTCCGCAAGGAGCGTGCGAAGACGCACTACGGCAATCACTAGCATCGAGGAACTCGATGATGAGGATGCCATACGCAAGCAGTACTATGCGTACTATACGGGACAGACATGGGGAGCTCCCGAGAACTACGACCTCCTGATCAGCACGAGCAAGCTGTCGCTCGAGGAGCTGCGGAGCTTATCCTGAACTACGTCGAGCTGCGCCGCCGCGGTAAAAAATAACGGTAGCACCGATGCATTCAGCGCTTTCCATAGACGTTATGTAACGTATCATAAGTCGAAAGCGTCCTCTTCTTCCTCGACATCCTCGTCATGTGGGGATCGACAAAGTTCGCACCGCTGGCGGGCGGCTATTCGTTCACGCCGAATGCGAACAAGGTCGATCTCACGCCGTGGAAGCATCGCAAGTACGTTTGCGGTCGTCGTTGTCCTTGGCATCTTCACCGTCTATGCGATCTTCTCGCCGCTTGGAATAGGACGGTAAACTTGAAGCACCGAGTCATGAGATTTGAGGAACTAGCGAAAAAGGGACGTATGCATTGCTGTGGGGTATCTCGCTGCAATACACGTTAGTTGATACAATCCAAAAATAAGACACCTTGACGAAGTTTTTTGTCAGGGTGTCTTATTTTTGTCTGCTCCTCATGAATTTTACCAAAGAAGAAACAACGATTCAAAAGATAGGAAAATTACATTTGCGTATACTGTCCCTATAATAGAACCAGAAAACGGAACAGCAGATCACAAGACGCAGAAAGGGGCTTTCACTCATGAAGATCGGCATCATCGGCGCGGGAGCGCATCGGCAAGGTTCGCATCCGGAATATTTCGCTCTTTTGTTCCGGGCATGGAATCAAGAGGGTCGCCGACCCGTTTGCCAACGAGGAGACGGCGGCGTACGCGAAGCAGTTCGGCATCGACTCCGTGACGAAGGAAGCGGCGGACATTCTGAACGATCCGGAGATCGATGCGGTGGTCATTGCCTCCTCCACGGACACGCACGCGAAGTACATCATCGAGGCGGCACGCCATAGTTTGTACCTCCTCATCTCTGCTAATGAAAAATTGCTCTTTGTTATATGTCAGAAATCAGAATGATACATACGTAGAATAGGCGATTTATCGGTAAAATTCTTCTCTTTCACGACAAATGCTATAAATTTTTGCGCCAACTCTCTAGGAACGCAGGAGGATCGACTTGATGAGGATGGACAGCCCGCCGAGGATAAAGATGAAGATGATGAAGCGCTCGAGGCGCGTTCGCCCATGCGCCGGTCGATCATTGTGCCGATCCACACGCCGAGGATGGCGGCGGGAATCGAGACGGCAGTCAGTGTCAGCGTGAACTCCGTAAAGATATCGTTTGCAAAGTAGGGTCACGGCACGAAATGCATTTTCGATGAGGAAGATGAAGCATATACTGCTGCCGCGGAATGCTTCACGGTCGGTGCTCACGCGCTCAATGTAGGCGAGAAAGAGCATATTGATGCCAAAGAGCCCCCGACATCACCCCCGAGGCGAAGGAGAGGAGGTTGCGTAGCCAGCTGCGCGGTGTCATACTGTGCGTGCGGTCGCGCGAAGCATCCTCGACGCCGAGGCCGATGATGAAGACGCCGAGCAGAGCATTGATGATCCACGGAGTTCCGCAGTTTCAGCAGGAGTGTGCCGGGATGACGCCGAGCAGGATGGCGATGAGCACGGGCAGCACCTGCCGAATCTGAAAGGAGTGGCGGTGCACGCCACGAGATCCACGCGATTGACGGGAGGTCGAGCAGGATGTTGGTCGGCGATGACCACGTTGTCCAGCCGCATCGCCATCAGTGGATTCGTGAGAGAGTGGATTGCCGAAGCCCGCCAGCCCCTTTGATGACAAAAGTCCCGCCAGCTGTGACAGAAATACAATCGCGACGATTTCGTCCACAGATATCCCTCCACCAAAATATTCTAAAAAACCCCTCTTGACAAACATTTTAGTCGATGATAGTTTATTAGGCAAGAGTTGTCCACCTCTATATCATGATTTTATCACGAATTCATCAGAGGAGGTTGTTTCCATGAAAATCGCATTCGATGTTGATGTTCTCGCCAAGCAGATGAGCATCAACGACATGGTACACAAGGTTGCCGGACTGGGGCTGCAAGTACATCGAGCAGTCCCCGCACCCGCGCATCAACCCGTTCTACAAGCATCCGCTCTTCTCCGAGGAGACGGAGGCGGAGTATCGCAAGGCACTCAAGGAGACAGGGGTTGAAATCTCCTCCTTCATCGTAGTCTATCGTTGGTCGGGACCGACCGAGGAACAGCGATCAGCATGCGGTTTCGCCAACTGGAAGCGCATCATTGAGATCGCGGTCAGCATGGGCGTACCCGTCATCAACACGGAGTTCTCGGGCGATCCGAATCAGCAGGAGATCTGGCAACGGGATGTTCTTCCGCTCCATGGAGGAACTGTTGCCGATCATCGAGCGTGAGGGCTGCGTGTCGAGATCCAGTCGCATCCCTACGATTTCTGCGAGCTGAACAACGAGGCCTGCGATATCGTGAAGTCGTTCCGCTCGAAGCATCTCGGCTACGTCTACTCCTCGCCGCATGGCTTCTTCTACGATGCGGGCAAGGGCGATGTACGCTCCATGCTGAAGTATGCGGGGATGAGCTGACCCACGTGCTCTTTGCGGATACGTTCAACCAGACGCTCGACTGCCGTTACATCGCAAATCCGCCTTGGCTCCAACAATCATGGGCGTGCAGATATGACCATCCATCAGCATCTTGCGATGGGTGAGGGCGAGGTCGACTTCGACGGCATTTTCGAGACGCTGCGCGAGATGGATTTTGCCAACCCGCCAGCTCCGTCCCGACGCGCCGAAGGTCGGCGGCGACAACATGCCTGCGTCTCCTATTTCGGCTTCCCCGAGAAGATGGATGTGCAGGCACCTGAGGGCGCTTGCGCGCATCAAGCGCGAACTGCTCGGCGCGTAACAGAGAAAATTTTACACAGATATAGTGGAGGACACAATCATGGCACAGACACATTCGGAAGAAATCGCATTCTCGATCATTGCTGCAGCGGGCGATGGCCGCGCAAAGGTTACGGAGGCTTTGAAGGCTGCGCGTGCGGGCAGCTTTGGACAGGCGCGCGGCGCGCTCGGCGACGCGGATGCCAGTTCCTCAAGGCGCATCAGACTCCAGACCGACGAACTCCTCAAGAAGGAGGCGGACGGCACGCTCAGGATCCGTTCAACGTCCTCTGTCGCGCACGCGCAGGACTATGTCATGACCGGCATGGCGATGAAGGAGATGGCGGAAGAAATCGTCAATCTCTATGAGAAGGTTGCAGCGAAGTAAGTACATACAGATGGGCTGGTGCCGTGTGGGAGTTTCCCATGCGGCATTTTTCCATGAAGATATATTCTGACGAACGTCATTTTATCTATGATTTCAAAAATATCTATGGATGATACTCTTTTGAGTTCTTGACAATAATGTTTTGGTGAACTATACTCGTATTATCTGATATTTGTTTTCAGTTCTGTATATGCGAAAGGAGCATATAGGGCCGAAGTAAAGCGGATGGATACTGTGTGATGGTGGTGGAAGCAGTCCACGAGCGGCAAGTATATCTCGATCACGGATTCCAGTACCGGGGAAGTGATGGCAGAGGTTCCGAGCTGCACGGTGGAGGAGTGCGAGGAAGCGATTACCTCGGCACAGCGTGCGTTTGAGTCGTGGTCGCAGCTTTCGATGGCAAAGCGTGTGCAGTATATGTTCCGCTGGCGCGATGTGCTCTATGCCCACAGGAGGAGTTGGCTGTTCTCTGTGCGAAGGAGCTCGGCAAGACGCTGAATGAGGCACGCGGTGATGTACAGAAGGCAATCGAGCCGACGGAGGAGGCGTGCGCTGCTCCCGTCACCATCCAGGGAGTGGTGCAATGCAGGTGACGGGCGGTTACGATACGACTTCGTACCGCTTCCCGCTCGGCGTCGTCGGGCATTGTGCCGATGAATTTCCTGCGATGATTCCGTGGGGGTGGATGGTACCGCTTGCGATCGTCTGCGGCAATACAGTCGTGCTGAAGGCGAGCAGCCAGACACCGCTGACCTCCATGCGCATGCTTGAGCTCTCTACGAGGAGGCCGGCTTCCCGAAGAGTTGTCAATATCGTGACGACGAGCCGCAAGGAGGGCGAGGTGACCTCACGGACCCGCGTGTCAAGGCGGTGACGTTCGTCGGCACAACGGGGGCGGGCAAACACATCTACTCCGTGGCGGCGGCGCACGGCAAGCGCGCGGAGGCGCAGTGCGAGGCGAAGAACCATGCGCTTCTGCTCGCGGATGCAAACCTGGAGGCGTCTACGAATGCGATCATTAACTCGACGTATGGCTGTGCGATGCGCCGCATGGCCCCGCCTGTGGTCTCGTGTCGAGGAAAGCATGCGGACGCATTTGTCGCACTGCTGACAGAAAAAGGCGGAGGCGCTCAAAAATCGGTTGCGCCTATGAGGAAGAGACGCAGCCAGCCCTGTGGTCACGCAGGACATCAGCAAAAGGTCAGTGACTGGATCCAAAAAGGGTGTTGACGAGGGGCAGAGCTCGTTCTTGACGGGCGCAAGACGAAGGTCGCTGGTTACGAAAAATGGATTCTTTGTCGGTCCTACGATCCTCGATCATGTAAAGCCGGGCATGACGGTCGGCGATCAGGAGATCTTCGGTCCTGTCACCCGTATCAAGCGCGTCAAGAACTACGAGGAAGGGATTCGCATCATGAACGCGAACCCGTTCGCGAACGGTTCAGTGCATCTTTACGAGCAGCGGGTACTATGCACGTAAGTTCGTCATGGATACGGACGGTGGAATGGTCGGCGTCAATGTCGGCATTCCTGTACCGAGCGCCTACTATCCGTTCTCGGGCAACAAGGATTCTCTTCTTTGGCGATCTCCACGTTCTCGGCAGGGACGGCGTTCTCTTCTTCACGCGCGCCAAGACCGTCACCTCTCACTGGTTTGATGAGGAGGCAGGAAAGCGCGCCGTTGGAACGTGGGAGGCAGCACGGAGCAGTAATCCCGTGGCGTCATTTTCCCTCGAGCGAATATCCCCCGCACAAATGCTGTGCGGGGATATTTTGTATGCGGGTGCTGCTCAGCGTACCCAACGCACACGATACTCCTGTGGTGTGATGCCCATGGCACGCTTAAAGACAGACTGAAAAATAGTTGGAGTTGTTGTAGCCGACCTGCGCCGCAATTTGTGTCACAGTCATCTCTGTATTGATGAGGAGGTTTTTGCGCCTCGCCGATGCGGCGGAGTGCAACGTACTTCATCGGCGGTAGGCCGACTTCCTCTTTGAACAGATGCGCGAGATAATATGGATTGGTGTGGGTGGCGGGCGATGTCCCTCCAGACAGATGGCGTCCTTGTAGTTCTGGTCGATATAGGCGCGCGCTGCACGCACGGTTGATGGGACGGCGACTTCCTCCTTTTTCCCGTGCTCTGCCAGATGGGCAGAGATTTTCGTCAGGAGGGAAAGCGTGAGGTAGTGAGCGGTCTCCGGGTGGGCAGGTGCTCTCTTTTCAATGGCTCCGAAGAGTGCCATAAATTCATCAAAATCATCCCCGTTGACTGAATCGGGGACAGCGGGAGGCCGGCAGAATGTGTCCTTGCGGTAGACCGTCCACACACAGTCCGCTGACAGCGATGCAGTAGATGCCCAGCCCGCTGCCGCTGCCGCCGTGCTCGTCATGGACGACGTGACTGTTGTAGAGGATGAGATCGCCCCTCTGCGCTGTGTAGCGTCGGCCGTCGATCATATGATTCCGGCCCCGCCGTAGAGCAGCAGAATCTCTGCCAGATGCGGGTGTTCAGTGCATGCTGCGCGGCATGTGTGAAAGCTCGGGGCCAACATTGCAGACGTAGGCAAGTGAGGAGATGAATTTTTGAAGAGAGAGCGAAGTTGCGCTTTGGGAAATATTGGAGCATGGGAGCCCTTTCTGATTGAGATCGAATACCAAGGATGAAGCGCATCTTATCAGCAAATAGAAGAAAAGTGCAAAGAAAAAGCCCTCCGCATGAGGGCTTTTGAGCGGTGTTGGGGGATTAGAGGCTGTATTCTTTCTTGATTTCTGCAAGGGTGACGGGACGGCCTTCCTCACAGGACTTCTTTGCCGCAAGACCGATGAGTACAGGCTGCAGACCATCATTTGCGGTCACGGGCGTCTCCGTGTTGTTGACAATCGCCCGACAAATTCGTCGATCTCGTGTCATACGCCGCCATGTAGCGCTCGAGGAAGAAGAACATCGGCTTCTCGGCGATGACACCATCCTTGCAGGAGAATACGGCGTTCGAGTCGGAGTCGTTGCTGATCGCGATGGCTCCCTCCGTGCCGAACACCTCGGCGCGCTGATCGTAGCCGTAGCATGCAGCACGGCAGTTGTCGATGACGGCCGTTGCGCCGTTTGCGAGCTTCAGCGTAATGACGGCAGTGTCCACATCGCCCGCCTTACCGATCTCGGGGTTGACCGTGACCGAGCCGACAGCGAACACTTCCTCGGCCTCAGAGCCGGAGAGATAACGCACCATATCGAAGTCGTGGATGGTCATATCCATGAAGATACCGCCCGATACCTTGACGTACTCGATTGGCGGCGGCTCCGGGTCGCGCGAGGTGATCTTGATGATCTGCTGCTTGCCGACCTTACCCGCCTTTACGGCCTCGTGGATGGCACGAAGTTGTGGTCAGCGGCGGTTGAAGCCGACCTGATACTTCTTGCCGGTCTCCTTGACAACAGCGAGGACTTCCTTGATCTTCTCGACATCGTGGTCGATGGGCTTCTCGCAGAAGACGTGCTTGCCCGCGCGCAGCGCCTCGATGGAGACGGGCGCGTGCTGATCCGTGGAGGCGCATATCAGTACTGCCTCGATCTCGGGATCGCTCAGGATGTCGTGGTAGTCCTTTGTTGTCTTTTTCGACACCGATGGACTTTGCCCATGCCCTCGATCTTCTCGTTCATGAAGGGATCTGCAATCGTCTTCACCGTCGCGTTCTTGACGAACTTCGAGATGCTCTCGCCGGACGTGGCCGATACGGCCGGCGCCAATGATACCGACTTTGATCATGTGGATAACCGCCTTTCTCTGTGTAGAGGAGTGTTTCCTTCTTTTTCTGATAGAAGTATAGCACAATCTGCACGAAAAAGACTTAAATATCTTGGTAAATTTTTGAGTATGTTTGAATGTTTTATTGCGTATATCGTCTATATTTTTCAAGAGACTATAAAATCTTGCGTTTTCTTCTCTCCATTTATCAGTGATGCCTAAAAATATTTTCTGTGTAGGTTTTTCACGCTCTGTTATAAATGGTAAAAACGAAGTGAATGGAGGTGGATCCATGAAAGCGGCGGTTCTAGGCTTTGACCTCGTGGAGCATCGGGCGGGATGCGCGTCATTGTTCTGCCGCATCCGGAGAAGATGGCGGGGGCATTTGCACAGCATCCGCATCTTCGTATGGGCGGACTTTGACACCGGATCCCGCAGGGGATTTTTGTGGGATCCGGTGTTTTTATGTGGAACTTTGTTATAATGGCAGGGGAATAACCGTAACGAGGTGTGAGATATGAAAGATTTGGGGCTTTTTCAAGGGCAGACGGTCCTCCTCACGGGACATACGGGCTTTATGATGTGCTTGCCCTCCTGCTCCTCCGGGCGGGGGCAGAGGTGACGGGTTTTGCACTCGATGCGCCGACGGAGGGCGGACGAGAGGCACTCCGTCGACTTGGCGTTTTGAAGGAGCTGTGCGATCTGCGCGGCGATGTGCGCGATGCCGATGCACTTGGACGCGCAGTTTGCTGCGGCGCGGCCGGAGGTCGTCTTTTCACCGCGGCGCAGCCGATTGTGCGGGTGAGCTACCGCCAGCCCCGTGGAGACGTTTGCGGCAAATGTGATGGGGACAGTCAATGTCCTTGAATGTATTCGCACATCGGACACGGTTCGTTCTGCGCCTGCAGGGTGACGACGGATAAGGTCTATGAGAATAAGGAGTGGCCGTGGGGCTACCGCGAGAATGAGCCGCTCTTGGGCTATGATCCGTATTCGGCGAGCAAGAGCTGTGCGGAGATCGCCGCCCATAGTTATCGGCAGAGCTTTTTCGCGGGCAGCGGAGTGCGGCTCTCGACGGCACGCGCGGGCAACGTGATCGGGGGCGGCGACTTTGCGCCCGACCGCATCATCCCCGACTGTATCCGCGCAGCGGTGCGCGGGCAGGTGATCGACATCCGCAATCCGCATTCGACGCGCCCCTATCAGCATGTCTTAGAGCCGCTCTCTGTGTATCTGATGCTCGCGGCACGGCAGGTGGAGGATGCCGCTCTGGTTGGGGCATGGAATGTCGGCCCCGACGATGCGGACTGCGTGACGACGGGAGAGCTCGCCGATCTCTTCTGCCGGACGTGGGGCGCGGGCGCACGGTGGGAGGCACATGCAGACGGCGGTCCACATGAGGCGCATTTTCTGAAACCGACTGCTCGAAAATAAAGAGTGAACTCGGGTGGAAAACCGCGCTGGCATATCGCCGAGGCCGTGGAGAAAAACGGTGGAATGGGCAAAGGCATAGCGGGCGCGGATATGCGCGCGGTGACCGAGGAACAGATTGAGGCGTTTTTCGCAGGGAATCATAGAGCAGGGAGAGAAATCGGATGAGTGAGCAGGAGATGCGCGAGAGATTCTCGCGCTTGTACGGGCGTACTGTGAGAAGTATCATGCACCACAGGAGGATTTCTCCCTGGGGATCGTCTGCCGTATGCGGCGCGCGTCTACGATCATGAGGAGATGGAGAATCTCGTCGCGAGTGCGCTTTGAGTTCTGGCTGACGGCGGGGCACTATACGGAGGAGTTCGAGCGTGGGCTCGCGGCGTATCTCGGGGTGAAGCACTGCTCCCTCGTGAACTCAGGCTCGTCGGCGAATCTGCTCGCCTTTATGGCGCTCACGTCGCCGCTCCTCGAGGCGCGTGCCGTCGGGCGCGGTGATGAGGTCATCACGGTGGCGGCGGGCTTTCCGACGACGGTCGCACCGATCATCCAGTTCGGTGCGGTACCCGTCTTTGTCGATGTGAGTCTGCCGACATACAATGTGGATGTGTCGCTCCTCGAGGGTGCGCTCTCCGCGCGGACGAAGGCCGTCACGATCGCGCATACGCTCGGCAATCCGTTTGATCTGGCGGCGGTCAAGGTGTTCTGCCAAAAAGCACAACCTCTGGCTCGTTGAGGACAACTGTGACGCGCTCGGCTCGCAGTATACGATCGACGGAGAGACGCGCTATACGGGGACGATCGGCGATATCGGTACGTCGAGTTTTTATCCGCCGCATCACATGACGATGGGCGAGGGCGGCGCGGTCTATACGAATGATCCGCTCCTCCACCGCATCGTGCGCTCCCTGCGCGACTGGGGACGCGACTGCGTCTGTGCGTCGGGGCAGGACAACCGCTGCGGGCATCGTTTTGACGGGCAGTACGGTGAGGCTCCCGCGCGGCTACGATCACAAAATACGTCTACTCGCATTTCGGCCACAATCTCAAGGTGACGGATATGCAGGCGGCCGTCGGTGTCGCCCAGCTGAAAAACTGCCGTCCTTTGTCGCGCGTCGCCGGCATAATCTTTGCGCGGCTCCGCGCGGCACTCGCCGATCTGGGTGATGCCTTTGAGTCCTGCCGGAGGCGACGGCGCATGCAGATCCCAGCTGGTTTGGCTTTTTGCTGACCTGCCGTGACGGCGTGGACCGCGCCAAGATCGTGTCGTACATCGAAGGACGGGACATCCAGACGCGCATGCTCTTCGCGGGGAATCTGACGAAGCACCCCTGTTTTGATGCTGCTGACGCGCCTCGGGCGAGGGCTATCGTGTGGCAGGACGCTCGCGGCGACCGACCGCATAATGAACGACACGTTCTGGCTCGGTGTCTACCCCGGGCTGACAGATGCGAAGATTGACTATATGGCACAGGTCGTACGGGATGCTGTGCACGCGGGGCGGTAGCGCCAAATTTATCAGAGCTTCCTAAAAGGATCCTGACGCAGATCAGAAAGAGGTGAGTCCATCGTGCGGAGATACATTGTCACGGGAGCGGCCGGCTTTTTGGCGGCAATCTCACCGAGCGGCTCGTGCGGGAAACGGATGCACATGTCTATGCTGTGGTACGTCCGAACTCACCGCATAATGTACGCCTTACACCATCGGAGCGGTTGACTGTGGTACCTGTCGATCTCTCGGCTTATGCACAGCTCGATGCGATCATTCCTGCGCACCGTGATGTGTTCTTTCATCTCGCATGGCAGGGGGCGCGCCGTGATTTCGCTGCCCAGTACGGCAATATCCGCGCTGCGATTGATGCGCTAGAGGCGGCGGTGCGCTTGGGTCACCCGCTTCATCTGTACTGGTTCGCAGGCGGAGTATGGGCGGCAGACGCAGCTCATCACGGAGGAGACATGTCCGCATCCCACGGATGCCTATGGTGCGGCAAAACTGGCTGCCTGTGCTCTTTTCGCGCACGCGTGCGGCAGATCTCGGCATAGAATGGATCTGGGGCGCGTGTTCAGCCTTTACGGGAAATACGAGCAGGACGGGCGCATGCTACCGGAACGTGCAGTGCGCTGCGCGCAGGACAAAACTTTGCACTTTCTTCATCGGAGGCAGAACTGGGACTACCTCTATGCAGCGGATGCGGCGGATGCACCTCGCACTTGCAGAGCGGGGGCACGCAGGGGAGATTTACAACATTGCCCATGGCGGCTATCGGCCCCTGCGCGATTTTGTCACGGAGGTGCAGCGCGCAGTTGCTGCGCAGGCGGAAGTCTCCCTCACGGTGCAAGGGAGGGAGCTGTTTCCCTGCAGCCATCGGTGGAGAAGCTGTGCCATGATACGGGGTGGAAGCCGACAACGTGTTTTGCCGATGGGCTGCGCATGGGCTATGGAATCGAATAGCTCATTTATTCGCATCAACATCGACATGGGGAGTGCCGTGTGGGACGCCGTCGTAGAGCAGAAAGTGAGGATGATGGATCATACGCAGATGTCGGAGCTGCTGGACAGTGTCGTGGAGGCAGCGGAGTATCTCTGTGGCGCGATGGATCGGCAGGAGACTGCGCCTGCTGCCCTCGGAGGTGTTGCCTCTCCTGCATCAGGCTGCTGCTGTCATTGCGCGGGAGACGGAGGACACCGATCATGTGCTCGGGCATGTTCATCTGTATGGGAAGAATATTCAGGCCTCGATTGATGATCTACAGAATAGACCGATGTATCGCAGACGGATCGCACACCACGAGATACGTCCCTTTGCCCTCGAAATGCGCCGGCTGTGGCACTATGCGACGGAGATTCTTCCTCATCCGGATCGACGTGCCGCACATCTGAAAGAGCAAATGGCGGCATCGGAAGCCCTGCATAAGGCGGAAGAGCGGGGCGCCGCGTGCGATGTGAGCATCATTTTGTTTTGGCTATAACAAGCTGGAATATACCCAAAAGCGGTCGAGAGCATCTTTGTCACACGAATCTTCCGATGGGAAAGTCGAACTGATCCTTATCAATAATGGCTCGGATGACGAAAACCCGCGAATATTTTGAGCGCCTTCCACACGCGAAATGCATCAATCTGAAATATAATATTTTCGGCGTAAATGTGGCACAGCACATCATCGGGGGACGGTACTGTGTAGGCTTCTCCAATGATGTCGTGGCGACACCGCATTGGCTGGAGCATCTGCTCGCATGTGTGCAGTCGGATGCTCGTATCGCTACGGCTGTACCGACCTGCAAATGAGGAGAGCATTGCCTGTTTTCAGGGGTGCCTGTCTCCCTATCCGAATACATTTGATGGGATGGAGGAGATGCAGGCGTTCGCCGCCGCTTACAATGAGCTGGATCCAAGGTGCTGGGAGGAGCGCAGTCAGTTGATGCCGTTCTTGGCCATCCTGCGGGCAGATCTTTATCGCATTGGTCTCCTCGACCCGATATATACGCGCGGAGAGTTTATCGATGATGATATGTCAACGCTGCTTCGCCGGACGGGTGGCGACAGATTCTCATGAAAGATACCTTTATGCACCATTTTTGAGGGGTGACACTCGGAGCGGGGCGTAATAAGGAGGCAGGGAATGCGCTTGATGCGATGCGCCGTGTCTCACTATGAAAAATGGGGCGTCGATGCGTGGAGTCGCGCGGTGGCTTTTGCCAATATGGACGTACTAGGACACAGCAGCATTTTCGCGACGATGATCGCGTACTCACTTTTCTGCGCCATGTTTCGGCGATTTGGCGTGCAGCGTGGTCAACGCCTATCGTCAGCACGGCTGTGTTCCTCACATGACGGCAGCCGTTTTTGACCGTCGTTATCTGGAAGGATACGTCGTATATTTTTGATGAGACCCGCATGATGTCATGTGTTGACGATGTAAAAGAGGACGGCAGGTATACGAGATCATCAGCACGGACGCTATTCTGGATGAGCTCCCTTCGGATGAGGTGATCTCTGCGCTGGAATGTCTCTATGACTGTCTTGTTGATGGCGGGCGATTGATTCTTCCGGTGCGCAACCCGAGCTGTGCCGACGAGGTGATATCCCTTCTATATGAGGGCGGGCGGAGTCTCTACACCGGTATTGATGAGGTGCGAAGAACGCTCATCGTTTTCTATCGTCACCTGATCAAGGCACTTGAGCGTCATGAAATACTGCGCCAATATCGCATGATGGCAGTCGCATTCCAGGAAGATGAGGCTGCCGCCGCACTGTTACGGGAGTTCTTTTTCGCCCGAGCCCGCCTGCCGGAGGATGTGGATCGAAATCTTCGGTGCGGATGGTGTATCTTATCTTTGAGAAACGTGGGGAACTCTGCGAAAAGGATGGGGCAGTCATGACAGAGCAGGAGTACTTGAGGGAAGTACGTCAGATTCAAGCGTGGATTGCGTCGGTGATGATGTACTGCGGAAAAAGGCAGAAGCTGCCATTGAACCATTTCGTCATATTTATCCGCAGCGGCTGCCCTCATCTCAGTGCCGAGATTGCATTGATGATGGCACATGGAGAATCGGCAGAGTGATGTCGGAATGCCGTTGATGATCCGTGCACAGGAGTTTTACCCCAGGAGGGACTTTCCGATCTGTTTATGCTCAAGAGCCGTACCCATCGGGAGGATCGCCCGAATGGCAGCAGCTGCAGTTTATCGCGGCGTTTTACAGCAGCGGAAACCGCCACAGCAGCCCATGGTGAAACTCGCTGAGATGAAAGCTGCGTTTCTGCGTGGGGCGCTGTCGGATAAGGAGCTGCACGATCTTGCGGTGCAGTATTATGTGACCCGTAATACACTCGCTTTCTGCGGTTCTGATGCTGGCATGGCAGACGGACAGCCTGTTTGGAGCAGTATGAGGAGCATATCCTTCAAGATGCCGGCCAGCCGTTTACGCGTCCCCATTACTGTGGGAATTTTTGGGTATCTGGCGCGCATGCTCACGGATGGTAGCAGCTATACCTTCCTCCTGTCGATGATGCCTCGACGCGCACGGCGATATGGAGGTGTTGGCGGAGGCACTTCGCATCCTTGGACAGACATGATTGTCCCGCGCGTCTGTTCCCGATGGACAGCCCGCGCAGGATGTGCAGAGCCATGCGCTGAAAATGCATTCAGGCGGCTCGGGCAGATGGTAGCCGTATTGCGATTTCCGTCGGGCTGTGCCAGCTTCCGTCTGGTGCGTCGGTCGATGCTCTTCCGGCGGTGCTTCGGCTGCTGGCACGCAGCATTACGCAGAATGCTCCGCTGATTGTTTTCGCCCGTGACGGCCGTGCGGATCAGCTCCATGGAGATGAGGTCCCAGGGGGCGATTCAGCGCCTGCACTGCCTGCCGCCGGGGTTCGCGGACGGCTTTGAGTTTTGCTTGATGGGCGATTATCTGAAGCATATTAGCTATCTCTATGCGGTGAATCTGCCGAAGATTTGCTTTACGGCAGCTCCGCGCTGCGATATTTCCATCGTCATCCCCTGCCAGAAACTCGGTGCATACGCCCGCCACTACGCTGTGGACCCGCTTTGGCAGTGGAGTTCACGGGCAGCTGCGATCGTTGTCAGTGATAATTCAGATGACGGCTATGATGGAATACGTGAGCTCTGCGAGGAGCCCAATGACGCGCGGATTCGTTACTACCGCACACCAGTAGTGCTTGCCCTGATAAACTTTTGAATATGCGCTTCTCCATGCGCGTGGAACATCTCATCGCTTGGCTCAGACGATGGTGTTTATCCTGGGCACTGACGTATCTGCAACAGGCACTGACCTCCCATCCGCAAATGATGCTCTTTTCGTGGGAGCGAGGGCTCTATACATGGCCGGGGCTTTTACCTCATGGACGCAGTATCATTAAATTCCCTCTCTATGACGCTGGTGAAGAGACGCCCCTATCAGTACTTTGAGTTATCCGCCGATCGACAGAGGATAGTAGATAATATTGATGAAGTATTTTATCGGTTGCCGCTGTGTTATATCAACTCGACTTTCGGCGAGAGTATTTTTCCGCGGCTTTATCGCAGTACGGGCAGGATTCTTGATGGATCGGACAAGACTCGATATGGGAACGGCCAGCCTCTTTTGAACAAGCAGGTTGTGCATCTGAACTGCCCGCTGACAAACCGCAGGAATGGCAGGAAGTCTCGTCGGGCGGAAACGGTTTTATACGATGTGGATATTACAGCATCTGCGTTTAGCGATGTACGCAGAACAAAGGTTACCGATCAGGTCAGTGAGTGCGTTATGCGTCGCGGTGAGTATCGGGTTCCCTACGTCTATACTGCCGATAAGCTGAGATTCTTCATTACGATAGCACGGCTACGGGATCTTGATGTCACGGAGGACGCGTTGCCAATCGACGAAATGTTTGACTATTTTGGGGCCAAGCTATCCGTGACGGATCTGCATTTTGAACGATATGCCGGCTTGCTTTTCTATGCCGCATCGCTGTGCGGCGAGGAGAAGCACGTCAGGTACAGGCCTTTGTACGTGCGGCGATCTGCAAAGAGCCAAGAGCACTGGAGTGCAGAAGGCAGAACTGTTCAGTGACTCATCAATATGGATACTCTAGGAAGCATCAGGAAATGACGCTGGACGCAAGGCGGTTTGACTGTGAGAATGTGGCGATGCCGTACATGTCACGGCGGGGATACTAGACCTATAGGGAATTGCCGGTCCATAGTGGATCTTCCTGAGAATGTGTCAGAG